>Ga0207426_1000261_pt1 | contig 112697 bp, 88 predicted proteins | sample AraplaMF_Cvi_mMS_FD_184265 | JGI IMG/M metagenome (GOLD analysis project Ga0207426, IMG submission 184265) | Arabidopsis root microbial communities from the University of North Carolina, USA - plate scrape MF_Cvi_mMS (SPAdes) (version 2) | ecosystem: Host-associated > Plants > Roots >... | reverse complement strand
CCGTACTATCGATACCGCCACTCATGGCCACCAGCACTTTGCCGTTTCTGCTCATAGTAGTTCGTGTAAGGCTGCAAAGTTAAAGAAAATCCTGCCATTAGGGGGCAGCAGGTTATTGATAGTAATGATAGGGGCATAGAGGAGGGGATGCTGAACACTGAATGCGTAACGCTTAATGCTGATTGACAGTTGTTTGGGTTGGATGCAGCTTAAGGTATAGCGTTACGCATTCAGCGTTCAGCATCCGGCGCCTTTCACATTTTTTATTATAAAATCTTAAAATGGAAGCCTATATTTAGCGGGTAAAGTATTAAATATTATAAATTAGTTCCATGTTGCCTGTATTAAATAGCGAATATGTGTTAAGCCGGCCTGATCTCCACATCTCAAAGGAGTATTTTAACTACCCCGAAAAAGTACTGCAGTTTGGTACCGGTGTGTTGTTAAGAGGGTTGGTGGATTACCTGATAGACAAAGCCAATAAACAAGGCCTTTTCAAAGGCAGGGTAGTAGTGGTAAAATCCACGGATGGCCCTACCACAGAATTTTCTTCCCAGGATAATTTGTACACTACACATATCAAAGGCGTAGCGCAGGGCGAGAAAATTAACCGCACCCTTATAAACGCTTCTATTAGCCGTGTTTTGCAATCGAATGCAGATTGGGCGCAGGTATTGGAAAGCGTACACCAGCCTCAATTGCAGGTGATTATTTCCAATACTACCGAAGTTGGGATCCAGTATGTGGCAGAGAATATTTCCGATGGTGTGCCGGCCTCTTTTCCCGGTAAATTGCTGGCCGTGCTGTGGGAGCGTTTCCAATATTTTCAAGGCAGCGCAGACAAGGGTTTTGTGATCGTACCTACAGAGCTGGTAGTGGATAACGGGCGTTTATTACAGGAGATCGTATTACAGCTGGCCGCCTTTAACCAGCTGCCGGCAGCATTCACAGAATGGATAAAGAACAGTAACAATTTCTGTAATTCACTGGTTGACCGTATTGTGCCCGGCAAACCCAAAGACCTGGAAACACTGCAGGAGAAAGCCGGTTATACAGATAACTTGTGGATTGATGCAGAGCCTTTCCTGCTATGGGCTATAGAAGGCGATGCGCATATTAAACAGCGGCTTTCTTTTCATGAAGCAGATGCGCGCATGCTCATCGCACCCAGCATTACACCTTACCGGGAGCAGAAATTACGTATCTTAAACGGCAGCCATACCATTTCGGTATCGCTGGCATTTTTGGGTGGATTAAACACGGTGTACGAGTGTATGGAGCATTCCTATATGCACAGCTTTTTCCGTACAGTAGTGATGGAGGAAATACTGCCTACCATACAGGATATTTGTCCGCATGCCGATAACTTTGCGCAGGATGTGCTGGACCGGTTTGCGAATCCCAATATTGCACATAAGCTCATTAGCATTACATTCCAGGAAAGCTCCAAAATGAATGCCCGTAATGTGCGCACGCTGCTGCGTTATTATGAGCGCAAGCACACATTGCCGCCGGCTATGTGCCTGGGTTTTGCCGCCATGCTGCTGTTCCTGCGCCCCGTGAAGGAAGAAGGCGGTAAGTTCTTTGGCGCCCGCGGCACAGAACAATATGTGATCACAGATGATAATGCCGCTGTTTTTGCCGGTTACTGGAAAGAGGTGAAAACCGCTGACAGCGCAGCTGTTACCCAGCTTGTGCAACAGATAATATCCGATGCCCGCCTGTGGGAAGCTGACCTTAACCAGCTGCCGGGCTTTGCGGAAACCGTAAGCGCGCACCTGCTGGGCATGATGCAGGAAGGCACGCTGGTGTATGCGGATGGCCTGCGTAAGGCAGTAAAGTAATTACGAATTGGGGGACATATTTCGGGATGCTATTAAAATCAATTTATGAATTTGAACAATTATGAAAACGAATAATGCAGGTGGATACAAGTATAATCTCTGCAACATTCATTCGTAATTCGTAATTGACTAATTCGTAATTAAATTTCGCGTATGAAGCAATTCCTATCAGCAGATTTTTTGTTACAAACAGCAACGGCTCAACGTTTATTTCATGAGTATGCCAGCAGCATGCCCATTATTGACTATCACAACCATCTGCCGCCGGATGAAATTGCCGCCAACCGGCAATTTGAGCACCTGAGCGCAATGTGGCTGCAGGGCGATCACTACAAATGGCGGGCCATGCGCGCCAACGGGGTGGCAGAAGAATTTATTACCGGCAGCGCCGATCATTTTACCAAGTTCAAACACTGGGCCGCCACTGTACCTTATACCATGCGCAATCCTTTATATCACTGGACGCATATGGAGCTGCTGAACCCTTTTGGCATCACCAAACAGCTGAATGCAGATACGGCAAAGGAAATTTACGATCATTGCAATGCACAGCTGCCGCAATGGACCACCCAGGCCCTGCTGCAGCATTTTAAGGTAAATGCCTTGTGCACCACCGATGATCCCTGCGACAGCCTGGAACATCATAAAGCCATCCGGCAAAAGAATTTAGGGGTAAAAGTGTTACCCACTTTCCGGCCGGATAAAGCAATGGCAGTAGAAGATGCTGCTGCTTTTAACGCCTACATGGATAAGCTGGGTGCTGCAGCCAATAAAGACATTAACAGCTACCAGGCCTTGCTGGATGCGCTGCGCAGCCGGCATGATTATTTTCATGCAACAGGCGGGCGTTTGTCAGACCACGGTATCAGCACCTTTTATGCAGCGGCGTATACCACAGCAGGGCTGGAAAGCATTTTTGCCAAACTGCGTGCAGGTAAGGCCGTGAGCACGGATGAAGCGGCGCAGTTCAAAGCCGCCACCCTGCATTTCATTTGTGAATGGAACCATGAAAGAGGCTGGGCACAGCAATTTCACGTAGGGGCCATCCGCAATAATAACAGCCGTTTGTTAAAACAGATCGGTGCAGACGCCGGTGTGGATTCCATTGGCGACTGGCAGGTAGCGGAAAATATGTCGGCCTTTCTTGACGGGCTGGATAAAAAGAACAAGCTGGCTAAAACCATCGTTTATAACCTGAACCCGTCTTACAACGAAGTGTTTGCCACCATGGCAGGCAATTTCCAGGATGGTACGGTGGCCGGTAAAATGCAGTTCGGCAGCGGCTGGTGGTTCCTGGATCAGAAAGACGGTATGGAAAAACAAATGAACGTATTAAGCAACATGGGACTGCTTAGCCGCTTTGTAGGGATGCTGACAGATTCCAGAAGTTTTCTTTCCTATTCACGTCATGAATATTTTAGACGTATTTTGTGTAACCTGATAGGAAATGATGTAGAGAACGGGGAGCTGCCATCTGATATTCCCTGGCTGGGTAAAATGGTGCAGGATATTTGTTACAATAATGCAAAAGCATACTTTAATTTTTAATGAAACCGGTAAAAGTTATATCCTACGGAGAGTTGTTATTCCGCTTTTCCCCTGACTGGGAACAACATAACTCGGCATTATACATAGGCGGGGCAGAGGCTAATATGGCTGCTTCCCTGGCACGCTGGGGTACGCCGGTGGCCTACATTAGCAAAGCGCCCGAAAACGGCCTTTCAAAGCAGGTAATGCAGCAGCTGGAAAAAGCGGGCATTACTACCGACCGTATGCTGTGGGGCGGCGACCGTATAGGCGCCTACTTCCTGGCACAGGGCAGTGACCTGAAACATGCAGAGGTGGTGTACGACCGCAAATACTCCGCCTTCAGCCAGCTGGAACCCGGCACTATCAACTGGGATGAATTGCTGGAAGATGCAAGCTGGTTCCACTGGAGCGCTATTACACCCGCGCTCAGCGAGCAGGCCGCCAAAGTTTGTAAAGAAGCGCTGGAAGCTGCCAGCCGCAAGGGCCTCACTATCTCTACCGATCTGAATTACCGCAATAAATTATGGCAATACGCCAAGCCATTCCAGGTAATGCCGGAGCTGGTGCAATACTGCGACGTGATAATGGGCAACATATGGGCGGCGCATAACATGCTGGATACTGCCTTGGATACCGTGGCTTTAGAGCAGGACAAAAAAGAAATATACCTGGAACAGGCTATTAAAGTAGCGCAGGAAATAACGGAAAAGTACCCACGCTGTAAACATGTGGCTTTTACCTTCCGTTTCTCCAACGGGCCTACCCATAACCTATATTACGCCACCTACTACCACAACGGTCAGCAAACCGTTTCCAAACAGGTGGAAACCAATGAGGTGGTAGACCGCGTAGGCAGCGGCGATAGTTTTATGGCCGGCCTTATACACGGATTGCTGCAGGGTTTTGATGCACAAAAGCTCATTTCCTTTGCCGCCGGCGCTGCCTGGTCCAAATTGTTTATAAAAGGCGACTTTAACCAAACCAGTAAAGAAGATATTTTAAAACTCATTTAATATGGCACCTCAACCATCCACTATTATAGCAGCCTTTGAGCGCAGCGGGATAATACCGGTATTTTATCATGACGATGAAGCGGTTTGTATAGAAGTAATGCAGGCTTGTTATGATGGAGGCATCCGTGTGTTTGAGTTCACTAACCGGGGAGAGCATGCCCGCCGTAATTTTGCCGCCATGCGCGATAAAAAGCTGGTAAGCATGCCGGATATGTATCTGGGTATTGGCACTATTAAAAATGCGGCAGATGCTGCAACCTTTGTGGGGCAGGGCGCTGATTTTATTGTAAGTCCTATCACCGATGTTGAAATTGGACAGTACTGCAAAAAAGAGAACATCCTCTGGATCCCCGGTTGTATGACCCCCTCTGAAATTGCAGTGGCGGAAAAGCTGGATTCCCCGCTGGTAAAGCTGTTCCCCGGTAATATCCTGGGCCCTGGTTTTGTAAAATCCATCAAGCCGCTGTTCCCCAATACCAAATTTATGCCTACCGGCGGGGTGGAGCCTACGAAGGAAAGTATAGCCTCCTGGTTTGAGGCCGGCGTCGTTTGTGTGGGCATGGGCTCTAACTTATTGTCAAAGCAGGTAATTGAAAGCAAGGACTGGAGCGCGCTGAAAGCCAAAGTGGTGCAAACGTTTGCATTTGTGAAAGCATTGCACTAAATTGAGTATTCAAACACCGTTTGCTCATAAATTCCAAATTTATTAGAATGAATTCCACAAAAACCGGAAACTATCGCTGGGTTATTTGCACGCTGCTTTTCTTTGCTACGACCATTAACTACATTGACCGGCAGGTGATAGGTTTGTTAAAAGGAGACCTGGAAATACAGTTCCACTGGACAGAATCTGATTACAGCTATATAGTGATTGCTTTTTCAGCTGCCTACGCACTGGGCCTGCTGCTCTTTGGCGGCCTGGTAGATAAGATCGGTTCCAAGCTAGGTTATACCATTTCCCTGATCGTATGGAGCGTGGCTGCCATGGCGCATGCGCTGGCAAAATCCACTATGGGTTTTGGGATAGCACGTGTGGCCCTGGGCCTGGGTGAATCGGGTAACTTCCCTTCTGCCATTAAAGCTACTGCAGAATGGTTTCCCAAGAAAGAGCGGGCATTGGCCACCGGTATTTTTAATGCCGGCGCTAACCTGGGGCCGGTGATTGCACCTGCACTGGTGTACTGGATCGCGAAGGTACAGGGCTGGCAAAGCGCCTTTATCTGGACCGGCGCCATTGGTTTTGTGTGGCTGATCTTCTGGTTTATTTTATATGATACACCGGCTAAAAGCAAACGGGTAAGTAAAGAAGAATACGCATATATTCACAGCGATAATGAAGAACATCAGCCCGGCCCGGATGCCGAAACCCGCAAGATCAGCTGGTTAAAGCTGTTCACCATCCGCCAAACCTGGGCCTTTGTATTTGGTAAGCTGCTCACCGATCCGGTATGGTGGTTCTTCCTTTTCTGGCTGCCTTCCTATATTTCCTCTGCGTTTAATGTAGATATGAAAGCCAGCTATGGCTTACCCATCATTATCATTTATACCATGGTAAGCATTGGCAGCATTGGCGGTGGCTGGTTATCCTCTTTCCTTATAAAGAAAGGCTGGCCGGTATTTAAGGCACGTAAAACATCCATGTTCCTTTTTGCAGTTTGCGTATTACCCATTATGCTTACCAAATACACAAGCAGCATGTGGGTAGCCGTATCCCTGGTAGGTTTGGCAGCAGCAGCACACCAGGCCTGGTCTGCAAATATTTTCACCACGGTATCTGATATGTTCCCAAAATACGCCGTAAGCTCCGTGGTAGGCATCGGTGGTATGGCAGGCTCTATTGGCGGTATGCTGTTTCCCTTGCTGGTAGGCTCCATGCTGGACCATTATAAAGCGCTGGGCGATGTGAATATCGGGTATAACATCCTGTTCATCATCTGCGGATTTGCTTACCTGCTGGCCTGGGTGATCATGCACTTTTTTGCACCCAAAATGGAGCAGGTGCAGCTGAAGGATTATTAATAACGAAGAATGAATAATTAATAATTGAAGAAAATAATTGGGAAGTCCCGGCTTATAAGCCGGGACTTTTTTGTAGGAATAACATCACTCCGGGACAATTTTACTGGCGGTAATCGCGGCATAGATATTTAACTTATCTTAATTGTCAGATCGTCAAAATCTATCAACCCATCATTAAATAAACTAACCATGAAAAAACTATTATGCCTGTTGGCATTGCTGCCTGCGCTGGCCTTTGCGCAGGGAGTGCATTTTGAAAAAGAGCTTAGCTGGCAGCAGGTGCTGGCTAAAGCGAAGGCCGAGCACAAATATATTTTTGTGGATTGTTATACCACCTGGTGCGGCCCCTGTAAATACATGACCGCGCAGGTATTTCCGCAGGAAGCAATGGGCCGGTTCTTCAACAGCAATTTTATTAATGTAAAAGTGCAGCTGGACAAAACCCCGGATGACAATGAGCATGTTAAAAGCTGGTATACGGATGCGGCAATGATAGAAAAAGAGTATAAGATCCGGAGCTACCCTACCTTCCTGTACTTTTCACCGGATGGAAAGATTGTGCACCGTACCCTGGGAAGCACCGAGACGGCGGCAGAGTTTATTGCCAGGTCTGAAAAGGCGCTGAACCCCGCTACGCAGTATTATACACAGCTGGATAAATACAATAAAGGCAATAATAAGCCCGAAGACCTGCACGCAATGGCCATGGCTGCCATGGATGCAGATGATGGTCCCAATGCCACTAAAATTTCCCGTGAATATCTTGCTACACAAAAGGACCTGTTGACGGCCGATAACATCCGCTTCATGAACAACTTCACCAACAGCAGCAAAGACACCGGTTTTACCATTTTTATGAAACAAAGCAAAGCGGTAGATGCTGTTTTGGGAGAGGGTAAAGCCACTGCCAGGGTAAAAGACATTATTACAAATGAGGAGGTTTATGCAAAGCTGCGGGGGAATGCAGTAGACTGGGCATCCATCGAAAAGCAGGTGCAGGAAAAATACCCGCAATATGCAACGGAGGTAGTAACCATGGGCAAAGTGCGGTACAGCATGGTTAAAAAAGACTGGCCTATGTTCCAGACCAATGTGATGGCTTATATGAAACAGTTTGGCAGCAATGCATCGCCTGCAATGCTGAACGAATTTGCATGGGCTGTGTTTGAGAACTGCCAGGATATGACCTGCGTAACAGAGGCCCTGGAATGGAGCAAACGATCCATTAAAGACCAGGAAGAGCCGATGTACATGGATACTTATGCCAATATCCTGTATAAGCTGGGTAAGAAGAACGAAGCAATCGCTATGGAAGAAAAAGCGGTGAAGCTATCGAATGGAGATAAAGAGCTGAGCGCTACCCTGGAGAAAATGAAAAATGGAGAGCCTACCTGGAAGTAAGGGACCGGCTGCCTTATAAACTAAACAGGCTGTATCTACCTTGATACAGCCTGTTTTATTTTGTGGGTAAGATCTAGTCAATTATAAGCTCACACCCCGTTTCCATGGAATAAAATCATCCTGGTGCAGCTGTTCAGCCTTGGTAATAACCTCGCCGCTGGCAGTTTTAATTACAAATTCCAGTATTTCTTCGCCCATGGCTGCAATGGTTTTTTCGCCACTGATAATAGGGCCGGTATTAATGTCAATAATATCCGGCATCCGTTGTGCCAGGCGGGTATTGGTAGAAAGCTTGATAACCGGTGAAATGGGATTGCCCGTAGGCGTGCCTAAGCCGGTAGTGAATAATACCACATTGGCGCCGGAGCCTACTTCTGCGGAAGTGGATTCCACATCGTTACCCGGTGTGCACAGCAGGTTTAAACCGGGTTTGGTGGCATATTCCGTATAGTCCAGCACATCTACCACCGGGGAGGTACCGCCTTTTTTAGCAGCACCGGCAGATTTGATCGCATCTGTGATCAAACCATCTTTAATATTACCGGGGGAGGGGTTCTGGTAAAAGCCGGAACCTACAGATTCGGCCTGGCTTTCATACGCCCGCATAATGCGAATGAATTTTTCAGAAGCAGCTTCGCTGTTACAGCGGTTGATCAGCTCCTGCTCAACTCCGCACAACTCCGGAAACTCAGACAGGATGGAAGTACCGCCCAACGCCACCAGCAGGTCGGAAGTATGGCCTACTGCGGGGTTGGCGGAGATGCCGGAGAACCCGTCGGAACCACCGCATTCCAAACCTATTACCAGCTTAGATAAAGGAGCGGGCTTCCTTTCTATTTTATTGGCTTCAACCAAAGCCAGGAAAGTTTCTTTAATAGCAGTGGAAAGCATGTTGAATTCAGAGCCGCTTTTCTGCTGCTCAAACACCAGCACCGGCTTGTCCTCAGAAGGATTCAGCTTTTTCAGCGCGGTTTGTAAAATGGATACCTGAGCGTGCTGGCAGCCCAGGCTCAGAATGGTGGCGCCTGCCACATTGGAGTGGTGAATATAGCCGGCCAGTAAAGCGCAGAGGGCTTCAGCATCCTGCCGGGTACCGCCGCAGCCGCCTTCATGGATCAGGAACTTAATACCATCTATGTTCGGGAATACTGAGCTACGTGTAACCGTTTCTGTTACTGAAACCGGCTGGTAGTTTTTAATCCCTTCCAGGTTGCCGCTTTTATACAGGCCTACCAGGTCGCTTACCTGCTCATTATACAGCTCAGGCGGGGCAAAGCCCAGCCCTTTTTCAAATGCAGTTTTAATTACGCCCACATTCCGGTTCTCACAAAATACCATGGGTATTACCAGCCAGTAGTTGCGGGTGCCCACCTGCCCGTCTTTACGGGGGTATCCCATAAAGGTGCGGGTTTTCCATTTGCTTACATCCGGCGCCTGCCATTGGATGGAGCCGTCTTTTTCATGGAATGCCGTAGTATCATGGCGGATGTTGCTGGTAGTGATCACCTCTCCCTGGCGGATGAGGGAATTGGCTTTGCCCACCAGCACGCCGTACATTACAACGGGAGCATCGGGCTGCAGATCGGTAAGGGTGAATTTATGCTTGGCAGGAACGTCTTTAACCAGTTCCAGCGAAGTGCCATTGAATTGAATATGAGTGCCTGTCGGAAGATCCTGTAACGCCACCAATACGTTATCATCCGGGTGTATTTGCAAATACGTGTTCATAATACTAAAGTAACGAATATGTGTTTTCGATTTTAATACTAAAATGTTAATCCTTAATAAGATTTTGACACCTTATAAAGGTGCATAGTCCAGCGTGCAAAGAAACTAATAAACCAACAAACTGGTGCCTGAATCTATGCAAACGTTTGCAAGATTCATGAATTCGCTTTATCTTTCCCATATATTTCAAAATCAAAAGCATGAGTATTAAGGCAGAAACAAGGTATGCAAACAGCCCGCAGGAGGTAAAAACCTGGACCACAGCGCAAACCCGGGAGGCGCTCCTGATAGAACAGCTGTTTGCAACCGATGATGTACGTTTGGTATACAGCCACTACGACCGTTTTATTACCGGGGGTATTATGCCGGTAAGCAAAGCCATACAGCTTGAGCCGGTAGACCAGCTGAAGGCGGGCTATTTCCTGGAGCGCCGGGAGCTGGGCATCATTAACGTAGGAGGCGCCGGTACCGTGAAAGTAGACGGAGAAGCATTTGACATCGATTTCAAAGAAGCCTTATACATTGGCCAGGGTAAGCAGGAGCTGATCTTTAGCAGCAAAGAGCCCGGCAAACCCGCCAAATTTTACCTGAACTCCACACCCGCCCATACCAATTACCCTACCCGCCGCATCACCAAAAAGGAAGCGGAGATAGTAACCCTGGGCGCGCTGGAAACCGCTAACCACCGCACTATTAATAAGCTGATCGTGAATAGTGTGCTGCCCACCTGCCAGCTGCAAATGGGTATGACTGAGCTGAAGCCCGGCAGTGTATGGAACACCATGCCCGCGCATACGCACGACCGCAGGATGGAGGTATATTTTTATTTTGAAGTGCCGCAGGGGCAGTCGGTAAGCCACTTCTGGGGGCAGCCGCAGGAAACCCGGCATATCTGGATGCAGAATGAGCAGGCGGTTATTTCTCCCCCCTGGAGCATTCATGCCGGCGCAGGCACCAGCAATTATACGTTTATATGGGGCATGGCCGGTGAAAACCTGGACTATGGCGATATGGATGGTTGCCCCATCACTGAGCTGCGTTAAATACCGCAATTATATTAACACAAAAACATACTAACAAGATGCTGGATCTATTTGACCTTAAGGGGAAAACGGCATTAGTGACCGGTTGTAAAAGAGGCATTGGCATGGCGATGGCGGTAGCGCTGGCAGAAGCCGGTGCTAACATTATAGGCGTTTCTGCCTCACTGGAAAAAAGCGGGAGTGATGTTGAAAAGGCGGTTACTGCCCTGGGGCGCACGTTTAAAGCCTACCAGTGCGACTTTGCAGACCGTAAAGCATTATATGCGTTTATTGAGCAGGTAAAAAAAGATGTACCTGCTATAGATATATTGGTGAACAACGCCGGTACCATTATGCGTAAACCGGCAGCAGAGCACCCGGATGAGTACTGGGATACTGTGATCAATACCAACTTAAACGCCCAGTTTATCCTTACCCGTGAGATAGGGCAGGGGATGCTGGCCAGGGGTAAGGGAAAGGTGATCTTTACCGCTTCCCTGCTTACCTTCCAGGGAGGTATTAATGTGCCGGGGTACGCTGCCAGCAAGGGCGCTGTAGGATCGCTGGTGAAAGCATTTGCCAATGAATGGGCCGGTAAGGGAGTGAATGTAAATGCCATAGCGCCGGGTTATATTGCTACGGATAATACTTCCGCGCTGCGGGCAGATGAAAAACGGAGCGCCTCTATCCTGGACCGTATCCCAGCCGGGCGCTGGGGACAGCCGGAGGATTTTAAAGGCCCCACAGTATTCCTGGCCTCCGCTGCATCGGACTATGTGCATGGCACTATTTTAACGGTAGATGGCGGCTGGATGGGGCGTTAGATAGGTAATTAGCGACTTATTTCATAAATTCCACGCAGCTAATTACAATACATGAGTAAACGATCAGAAAAAACCATCGTCGACATAGCAGCTGAGCTGAACCTCTCTGTATCCACGGTGTCGCGCGCATTGCATGATAATCCTAACATCAGCGCCCGTACGAAAGATAAGGTAAAGAAAATGGCGCGTAAGCTGGGGTACCGCCCCAACGCGCTGGCAGCCGGATTACGGAATAATAAGAGTAAAACCATCGGGTTGATCATACCGCGTATTTCCATGTTCTTCCCGGCCACCATTACCACCATCATGCAAAATAAACTGCAGGAGCATGGCTATAACCTGATCATTTGCCAGTCAAATGATTCCTATGAGCAGGAAGTGGCATTGGTAAATACGCTGTATTCAGCCAGGGTAGATGGCTTAGCGGTATCCACCACCTTATATACCAGCGATTTTTCGCACTTCGATATTTTTAAAGAACAGCATATTCCCCTGGTATTCTTTGACCGGGTGCCCCTGGAAAAAAATGCAAAAGTGATCAAGGGAGATGATTTCCTGGGTGGCTTTACTGCCACGGAACACCTGATCCTGAAAGGCTGTAAGGATATAGTGCACATTTCCGGCCCGCTGAGCTGCAGCCTGTATATAGAAAGGGTGGCCGGCCATAAAAAAGCACTGCAGCAATATAAGCTGCCGTTTAAAAAAACGCGCATGTTCTACCAGGAGCTTACCCGGGAAAATGCCTTAAAGGCCTGTAAGCAGATCTTTGCCCAAAAGCCTTACCCGGACGGCATTTTCGCAGCCAATGATACTACGGCCCTTACCATCCTGGAATATTGCCGGAGTATTAATCTGCGGGTACCGGAAGACCTGAAGATCATTGGTTACTCCAATGATCCGCGCAGTGAGATCAGTACGCCTTCCATTACTTCCATAGACCAGTCGCCGGAAATGATGGGAGAGCGGGTATCTGCGGCATTAATAGAATTATTAAAGACACCCTCGGCGCCGCAAAAGCAATCGCCGGAAATTATACCCATCCGATTAATTGAGCGGGCATCTTCTGCAGGGAAAAATGTAGTGAAAGCAGCTGCAAAGAAACCTCCAAAGAAATAGCCCTTGCACTAAACCGACAAAAGACCACGAAATGAACATGTATTCAGGCAAACAAACCTTTAAGCTGTTCACCGGCACCGTATTGCTGGCAGCACTGACCGCCCTGGCACCTGTGCAGGCGCAAACACAGAAAGCTAAACCGGCGCTGGTAAAGCAGGCCAACCAGGCGCTGGACCTGGCCGTGAAACAGTATAAGCTGATGGCGCAGCACCTGCCGGATAGCCTGCTGCCCCGCTCCACCAACAAGGATGGCAGCTTAATGACCTCCAACTCGCGCTGGTGGTGCAGCGGTTTTTACCCGGGTACTTTATTATACCTGTATGAATACAAAAAAGATGCTTCCCTGAAAACAGAAGCCTTAAAACGGCTGGCCCTTATTGAAAATGAAAAGAACAATAAAGGCACGCACGACCTTGGCTTTATGATGTATTGCAGCTTTGGCAATGCTTACCGCTTATTTAAAGATCCTGCGTATAAAGAGGTGCTGCTCACCAGCGCCAGGTCTTTATCCACCCGTTTTAATCCGACCGTGGGCTGTATTAAATCATGGGATCATGGTGCATTCACCTTCCCGGTGATCATTGATAACATGATGAACCTGGAGCTGCTTACCTGGGCCAGCCGCACCAGCGGTGACGGCTCTTTTGCGAAGATCGCTAAAACGCATGCCAACACGACTATCAAAAATCATTTCCGGCCGGACTACAGCTCTTACCACGTAATAGATTATGATGGCGCTACGGGTGCGGTGCTGCAAAAGAAAACCCACCAGGGTGCGGCAGATAGCTCTGCCTGGTCGCGCGGACAAGCCTGGGGTTTATATGGCTATACCATGATGTACCGGGAAACCAAAGACAAAGCCTACCTGGATCAGGCCAAACATATAGCTGATTTTATATTAAACAATCCTAACCTGCCGGAAGACATGATCCCTTACTGGGACTACAATGCACCCGGCATACCGGATGCACCCCGCGATGCATCTGCCGGCGCTGTAGCAGCATCTGCTTTACTGGAGCTGAGCCGTTATACAACTGGTAAGGATGCTGCCCGTTACTGGAATGCAGCGGGAAAAATGCTTACCAGCTTAAGCAGCCCGGCCTACCTGGCTAAAGAAGGTGAGAATAATGATTTTATATTAATGCATAGTGTGGGTTCCCTCCCGCACAAATCTGAAGTAGATGTGCCGCTTTCCTATGCAGACTATTATTTTGTAGAAGCGCTGCTGCGGTACAAGCAATGGGGTAAATAATGTGCAGATGTGCAAATATGCAAATGTGCAAATGAAGGGGTGATAATCAAATCGCTCTTCTCATCTGCACATTTGCATATCTGCATATTTGCACATTGAATTAATTCGTGATGTCTATCAGTCCGTACTTAATACCGAATATTACCAAACCTACGCGGGTCTTCACTTTCAGCTTTTCGCACAGGCTGCTTTTATAGTCGTCTATAGTACGGGGGCTTACATACATTTTCTGCGCAATCTCTTTATAGGAAAGCTCTGTGCACAGCAGCTGCAGGAAGTATTTTTCTTTGGGTGTAAGGTCTATTTTTTCACTTACGGACAGTACATCTTTCTGCAGGCCGGAGATCACTTTACCGGAAATGTAATCCGGCAGGTAAAAGTCTTTTTTGATGATGGAATCAAAAGCATCCTTCAGATCGTCGGGCTCCACATTTTTCATAATGTAACCTTTGGCGCCTGATTTCAGCATTTTAATGATCACGGATTCATCATTGAGCATGGACAGCGCCAGCACTTTGATCTGCGGAAAGTGGTTATTGATCCAGGTAGCGGTTTCATACCCGTTCATGCCCGGCATGTTCACGTCCAGTATCAGGATATCCGGTAACTGTATCTCACGGCTATTAATGATCTTAATTACTTCTTCTCCACCGCTGGCTTCAAACAGCATGAAGTAATCGTTAAAGGTGTTAATAAGCCTGCCCAGCGCCTTACGAACCAGCACATGGTCGTCGGCAATTGCTACACTATATTTGGCTTTCTTCGTTGTGCTCATGGAAAGGTTGTTTGTTTACGGGTATGGTTATGCGTATGGTTGTTCCGCCATTTTTTATACTATTGATGTTACAGGTGCCGCCGATGAGGGCTGCTCTTTTGCGGATGTTCCGCAATCCCAGGCCTTTTGAGTGTTCTTTTTCCAACAGGGTGCCGGGGTCAAATCCTATACCATTATCCCTTATTTCCAGGTTAATAGTATCGTTTTCATGGGTTAAGTGTATTTCGAGTTCACTGGCCCGGGCATGCTTTACAATATTGTTCAGCATTTCCTGTACAGTTCTGAACAGGATGGTTTCCGTCTGGGAATCCATCAGGTTCTGAACATCTGTAAAATTAAAAGAAGTTTTGTACAAATTCGTTCTTTCCAGCCTTTGCAGCTCAAATTCTATAGACTTTACCAGGCCTATATCTATGATGCGTTCTGTTTGTAAACCTTTGGAAAGGTCCCGCAGTTCAGCGATGGCTTTTTGCAGCATTTTCCGGCTTTCTTCTATATAAAGATGCGCCTCGCTACCGTTTTCTACCGGTACAGTTAACAGGGAAAGGCTCACAAAGGTGAGGGATTGCCCTATGTTGTCATGGATCTCCTGGGAAAGGTTGCCAAAAATATTTTCCTGTATTTCCAGCTGGGTCCTTAACAGCTCCTGCTCATACTTTTCTTCCATCAAACGCAGCTCCTGTACCTGGGTAAGGCGGCTCTTCTGATTCAGGATCAGCATAATAACAATAAACCCCACCAGGAAAAGTAACAGGATAATAGTTGTGATGATTACGATGGCAACTTCCGGAAGTTCAGACTGCATACGGATGATATACAAAACAAGGAATAAAGAATAATACTCAATACGGCATTGATATTTGAAAAGGTCTTATATGCGTACTGTGGTATATTGGCCAAAAAATTTACGATCCCCAGGTAGGGTACCGTGATCGCATTAAAAAACAGTAACCCCGTAGCAATCCAGAAGGAAGGATCCCGCAGGAGGTTATCCCGGCCGGGAAATTTAATGCGCTGGTAAAAATAATTGATGGAACAGACAACCACGATTACCGCTCCTACAATATAACTATAAGTCCCGAAATGACGCGGTCCCTGTATAAAATAGATGTTCAGCAAGGCAAAGGCGGGGTAAAACAGCATGATCCAGGTAAAAACCTGTTTGGCCCTTCCCGGGTGTAAAAAGGAGCTTAACAGGTAAATGGCATAGGTTAAATGTACCACCCCATAGAGGTTGTACATGGTAAGGTTGTTGCTGTTCGCTCTTTTGTATGACCAGCCTACACATTCAATGACAAGGGTTAAAAAAAGGTAGCAGGTGAACAGCGCAAGGTAAGCAGGCGGATTTTTTTTAGCCAGCGATACCAGGCTGAGCACCAGACATAGAAAGATGAAAATAATATAAACAGGAATTTCGGAGATGAAATCTAGCAGATTCATTGGGTGCATAGAAATTATTAAATACGGCATCAAATTAGGAAAGTCAGATGAATTAGCGTGGGGTGCTATAAAAAACTGCCAGACAATCATTTGTCTGGCAGTAGTAAACAGGTTAAGATGGTTGTTAAACCTTAAGATTCTTTTGCTACAATAAAGGTGGGCAGGTCTTTCGTTGTTCCGCCGCCACCAGGGCAGGTTGGAGGGCACAGGCTGCCAAAGTTAAATGCTACCACCTCAGGGCCTTTCGGTGTGGAAACATACAGGTCTTTGTTTTCGGTTTTACCCGTCTCGCTTAATTTTTGCTGTGTGGCTACAAACACCACGGTTTGGCGGCCTGCATGCAAAATATTTTCGGGATATGTGGAAGGATAAGCTCCGAAGTAAACCCGTACGCCATCAGCTCCGGCAGCAGCAGCTGTGTCCAGGTACTGCTTTAATTCATCCAGGCTGTACCAAACACTTAATGAGTCGGGTTTACCAAGATGCTTTGAATTCTCAATCCATCTTTCGGCACGGTAATTCTCACGGAGTTCATTTACATGACGAGCATCCACGAATTTGCCCACTTTATTGATTTGTTTCGTAGAGGACATAATCGGAAGTTTTAGGTTTAATGATCAAATAACTTTATAAAGCTATCTCAAATCTGATATAATGTTATTTATAAATTACTTATTTTCATTAGATAATAAATTACTTAAATCCATAATGTAACTATAATCATGTCGTATTGATTTTTTTGTAATATAAAAACCGTCTTTTCCGGTAAAAAATATGAAGAAACATCCAGGTAAAACTGCGTGAATAACGGTATGTATGTACCGTTATTTATCGGTGTCTTTTTTCCATGATTCTGCAGTCATTAAATTCAAAGGGATTCCGGCCCCAGCTCCCCCCTTTATACCCCCTTGTATATAAATGCACAGCGCAAAGTCCGTTAAAATACGGGGGTAATTATACCGTGATTTACGCAGTTACCCCTTTCGTATATGTACATTTTAAGGTTAGTTTATTACCGGATTTTTCACCACAGTTTGCCCGTAAATCTATGTTCGTTCCCGTTAGTTCTGGTCGTTGTAAATATCGGCTAAGTACGGCTGGTTAAAGGTTTGCGGGTTCACGTGTACTTGCCCTTTCCGGACGGTTTATGCTACTAAGATAGCCATTTTAACACTTGTAAAGTTGGGCCGGGAACCTCTTCACGCGTTTTAATTGGATTCATTTTGATAATTTGAACTTGCAATTGAAACACAACTGCAACCTTTCATCAACATTGTAACTACCCCTGAAGTTTTTGTACTCTTGTGAAAACCCAATTGTATTGTCCCCCCCAAAGTACCATAATTGGCCTGTTGTTTAGCAGGCCTTTTCTTTTTTAAACAGGTTTCATACCGGATAGATGGTCATAAGCTTTTTTTGATTATCAACGTTTTAAGGCAAGGGTGAACTGGTGCAGCGCCTCCGAATCGTAAAAGAACCGGAACACAATAATGCCCATTTCCCGCATGCTTGGCTCCGGCCCTACATAAGAGATCTCCGTTTCGCCCTCCGTTACCCAAAAATGGTTGGAGTTCACTACCTGGCCGCCCAGGTTACCCAAACCGATCCGCGGCTCACCATACACCTGGCTTAAACGCTCTGCTATATGGCCGCCCGGCGGCATAGGGTACACAAACAGGCTGTTTATAAAGCCCTGCTCATTGGTGCCGGCCAGCAGATAACGGATATCAATAGTGGATTGGGGGTGGCGCAGGCGGGCCTTCAGGGAGCCATTATACACATAGAACCGGCTAATGTCCGGCAATACCATAAAGCGCTGCCGGTGCCGGTAGTCCTTCATTGGAATAAGGCCGCGCACGTGTTTGGGCATTTTACCCAGCTGTATGCCGCCAATGCCCTGCATGTTGAAGATAAAATCCTGTTCTGTGGGAGGTACCTGCATATACGCCATGGAACCATTTGGGGATTCCGGATATAAATTTAATCAACTTATGCAGGTATTTTCCCGTTGGGTCCGGAGGGAGGAAAAAGTTAGCAGGCTAAAACCAGCAGTTACACACCACGGTTATTTGCTTTGAGGGTGGGTATACTCATATTTTGATATGGATTATCAACAGTTTGTGGTTTTGTGGATGCCTTAAGTGGGCGCACAGTGGTTGGAGCTGCCGCCATTCCGAAAAAAAAGAACGGTCCGGGCTAACGAAAAAGAATGCTGCCTTCCGGCAGGTGCGCAAAACCGTGTTTATACGATCTCAACGCTTTCATTACTTTTTGGTCAGTCCCGGAGTCCCGGACCGTGATCTATATCCCCGGAGGCTTACTGGTAATTCTTTTTAGCTGGTTTGGCACCCATGTAAAAAGTGAGCTCCCCGCCGTTCATAATCTCTGCATGGCTAATGAAAGGCTGCGTAAGCGTACGCCCGTTCAACACTACCTTTTGCACATATACATTCTTATCGCTTTGGTCTTTAGCTGCAATAGTAAAGGTTTTGCCGTTCTCCAGCTGCAGGGTGGCCTGCTCCATGGCAGGGCTGCCCAGCGCATACTGGTCAGATCCGGGGCATACCGGGTAAAAGCCCAGGGTAGTGAAAATGTACCAGGCGCTCATTTGCCCGCAGTCATCGTTCCCTCCTAAACCATCAGGACCCACATGATACATTTTTTTCAGGATCATGCGCACCCGCTCCTGCGTTTTCCAGGGCTGTTTGGTCCAGTTATACAGGTAGGCTACGTGATGGGAGGGCTCGTTGCCGTGCACATAGTTGCCAATAATACCATCGCGGCTAATATCTTCTGTTTCCGCAAAAAAGGCATCCGGCAAATGCATGGTGAACAGGGAATCCAGGTGGGGAATAAATTTGCTTTCACCGCCCATCAGGGCTATCATTTCCTTAGGATACTGGGGCACATACAGGCTGTAATTCCAGGCATTGCCTTCAATAAAGCCCTGGTTAATGGTGGTTAAGGCATCAAAATCCTTGCGGAACTGACCATCGCTCATCTTAGGCCGCATAAAGCCCGTGCCGGCATCAAACACATTTTTAAAGTTAGCGGAACGTTTAATGAACTCTTCGTACAGGTCATTCCGGCCCAGCTTTTTAGCCATTTGCGCAATACACCAGTCGTCATACGCATACTCTAAGGTCTTTGATACGGACGATGAATTTTTATCTTCCGGTACATAACCCATTTGCATATAATATTCCAGTCCGTCATACAGCTTGTAACGCGCAGTATTTACGCATGCTTCCAGCGCATGATTGGCATCAAAGGGCGCATTGCCTTTAATTACAGCATCTGCAATTACAGATACGCTGTGGTAGCCCGTCATACACCAGTTCTCATTGGCGTAGTGCGACCATACCGGCAGCATTTTATGCACGCTTTGGTCGTAGTGCGCCAGCATGGATTGCACCATGTCTGCATTCCGTTTGGGCTGTATCACGTTAAACAGCGGGTGCAGCGCGCGGTAGGTATCCCACAGGGAAAAAGTAGTGTAGTTGGTAAAATCTTTGGCCATATGATTGTTCTGATCCAGGCCGCGGTAAGCGCCGTCTACATCCATAAAAGTAGTAGGGCTTAAAAAGGCGTGGTACATAGCAGTGTAAAAGCTCACCATATCGTCATCAGATGCCAGCTTAATATTGATCTTCTCCAGCTCTTTTTCCCACAGTGCCTGCGCGTCTGCTTTTACTTTATCAAAGTCCCAGTGAGGTATTTCCGTGCGCAGGTTTTGCAGCGCGCCTTCTGTGCTTACCGGCGACAGTGCAAACTTGATCTTGATCTTTTCCCCTTCGGTGGTTTTAAAATCAAAGTAAGCCCTTATCTGTTTGCCGGCCATTTCGGGGAAGTTGTGCGCCTGGTCAAACTTGTACCAGAAACCGCGGTATACTTCATTATGCGCATAGTTCTTTTGCCCGTAGCGGTAAAATGGTTTGGAGAAGCTCATGGCAAAATATACGAAGCGGGTGCGCCCCCAGCCATTGGTTTGCCGGTAGCCGGTAATGAGCGTATCATTCTCTACACGCACAAACGTCCATACGTTCTTATTCTCATAGTTATAAATGCCGGCCATCAGGTCCAGGACAATATGCGCCTGGTCTGTTTTAGGAAAGGTGTATTGATGAAAGCCTACGCGGTTGCTGGCGGTAAGCTCTGCCAGGATGTTATATTCATCCAGCTTTACTTTGTAATAACCAGGTTCCGCTACTTCCGACTGGTGGGAGAAGGTAGAGCGGTAACCGCTTTCCGGGTTGGCAGCAGTACCAGGGTTCAGCTGTAAAGCGCCGGTGGTGGGCATGATCAGGAAATCGCCCAGGTCAGAGTGGCCGGTGCCGCTGAAATGTGTATGACTAAAACCGGTAATGGTTTTATCGTCATACTGGTAACCGGCGCAGTACTTATATACATCCGGGTTGTACTTACCATTCATCTCGTAGGGCAGGGTATCTGTTTCCGGGCTAAGCTGCACCATGCCAAAGGGCACGGTAGCGCCGGGGTATGTATGTCCCATCTTTTGTGTACCAATGATGGGTTTTACATAACGGGTCAGGTTGGCGCCTGTTTGAGCAAACAGCGGCAGCTGGGCTAAACAGAGCAGATAGAATAAGCGTTTCTTCATTGTTTATATGGCAGTATTATTTTTAATAAGTAGTGATAAAGATAAAACGTTTTAGCGCTCCGCGAAATTTATTTGCTGTAAGAGTAACCCGCAAATGCAGCACCCATCTGCAAAAGTAGTATAGTGTAGTATAGTGCAGATATTTATTATCTTGCTGAACAGTAAACACTTTCCACTTATGAACCGCTTTCTATTTTTGGTGATGATGGCGCTGCCAACCTTCGTAAACGCCCAGCAGCAGGCACTTGTAAATACCGGCAACAGCCGGTTCGCTGTTTTAAGCAGTGTAGATATGGGCGCTGTACAATGGACCAGCGGTTTTTGGGCGGAACGTTTTGCCATTTGTAAAATAGCTATGGTGCCTCATTTATGGAAAACCTATACCGATCCGCAAATAAGCCACTCCTATGAAAATTTCAGGATAGCAGCCGGTTTGGATACCGGCTCACACGCAGGACCTCCCTTTCACGATGGTGATTTTTATAAGCTGCTGGAAGCCGTAGCCAGCTTATATGCAGCTACTAAAGATAAGCAGCTGGATGCGCTGATGGATAGCGTGATCCCTGTAATTGCAGCCTCACAGCGGGCCGACGGTTATATTCACACCCCTGTGATGATAGCTGCGCGCCACGCTAAAGCCGGTGTAAAGGAATTTGAGGACAAGCTGAATTTTGAAACCTATAATATGGGGCACCTGATGACGGCCGCCTGTGTGCACTACCGTGCTACCGGAAAAAGAACCCTGCTGGATATTGCCATTAAAGCAGCAGATTACCTGGACCGCTTTTATAAAAAGGCATCGCCGGAGCTGGCGCGTAATGCCATCTGTCCCTCCCATTACATGGGCGTGATAGAGCTATACCGCACTACAAAAGATCCTAAGTATTTACAGCTGGCTAAAAACCTGATCAATATAAGAGGCTATGTGGAAGGTGGTACGGATGATAACCAGGACCGTGTACCCTTTCGCCGGCAAACAAAAGCCATGGGCCATGCCGTACGCGCCAATTATTTATATGCCGGTGTGGCGGATGTGTATGCGGAAACAGGCGATGATTCCCTGCTGACCTGTTTAAATAAAATATGGCAGGATGTGGTGTACCGCAAAATGTACATCACCGGCGCCTGCGGGGCTTTATACGATGGGGTTTCGCCCTACGGTGTTTCCTACAATCCCGTGGAAATTCAGAAAACACACCAGGCTTATGGCCGCGATTACCAGCTGCCTAACATGACGGCGCATAATGAAACCTGTGCCAATATTGGCAATATGCTGTGGAACTGGCGCATGCTGCAAATTACCGGCGATGCCCGGTATGCTGATATCCTGGAGCTGGCATTATATAATAGTGTGCTATCCGGCATTAGCCTGGACGGCGACCGTTTTTGTTACACCAATCCTTTAAGCGTATCAGACAAATATCCTTATACCCTGCGCTGGGCGGGCGGGCGCATACCCTACATCAGCCTGTCCAACTGCTGCCCGCCCAATGTGGTGCGCACCATTGCGGAAACCGCCAATTACGCATATGGTGTTTCAGATAAAGGCGTGTGGGTACATTTATATGGCAGCAACCAGCTGCGTACACATTTGAAGAACGGCGCAGCCCTGCAGCTATCGCAGGTTACCAATTATCCCTGGGACGGGAATGTTAAGCTCACCGTGCAGGCGGCCGGCCCGGAAGCATTCACCGTTTTCCTGCGCATACCCGGCTGGAGCCGCCAGGCCACCCTGCTGGTAAATGGCAAACCTGCCGGCGTTACCGCTACACCCGGCCAATATGCGGCGCTGCACCGCAACTGGAAAGCAGGTGAGGTGATCACCCTGCAATTACCCATGCCGGTAACCTTAATGGAAAGCAACCCGCTGGTCGAAGAAACCCGTAACCAGGTAGCGGTAAAACGCGGTCCTATTGTGTATTGCCTGGAGGGGGCCGGCCTGCCCAAAGGCGCTAACCTGTTTGATGTTGTAATGCCGGATAAAGCTGTGCTGCAGCCCGTGCCTATGCAAATAGACCATAATAATATGATGGGCTTAACCGGTACTGTGCGCCTGCGCAGTGATACCGGCTGGCAAAACACCCTGTACCGGGAAGCCACTGTGAATGATACCAAACCGCTGAAAGTAACCTTTATTCCTTATTACGCCTGGGGCAACCGCGGGCATTCCGATATGGCGGTATGGGTTCCAAAATATTTTCAATATTTTGGGGGCCAAATTCAATCTCAGTGAGCAAGCCTATTTTAGTGATCAAGTTTGGAACGGCGTCAATTACCCATCAGAACGGAGAGCTGGACGAATCAATAGTAGCCGCAATTGCAAGGCAGGTAGCTACCCTGCATGCGGAGTATAATATGGTATTGGTATCATCCGGGGCAGTAGCTGCCGGTAAAAAATACCTGCCGCAATACAGCGGTACCATTAGTGAACGCAAGGCTGCCGCAGCTATCGGCAACCCTTTATTGTTAAATAAATACGCTCAGTATTTTCAGCCTTATAATATTGCCATTGCGCAAAGCCTGTGCGAGCGGCGGCATTTCAGCAACCGCAGCCAGTTCCTGCAGCTGAAAAAAACCTATGAGGAGCTGTGGGCCAACAACATTATTCCCGTGGCCAATGAAAACGATGTGGTGAGCGACCTGGAGCTAAAGTTCTCTGATAACGACGAACTGGCCACGCTGATAGCAGTAGGTTTTGGCGCTTCCGGTTTGCTGTTCAGCACTTCTGTGGGCGGTGTGCTGGATAAGGAAGGCAAGGTAGTGCCACAGATCGAGCTTATAGATGAAGCTATTTTTGCATTGGCAGATACCCGCAAATCCAGCCTGGGGCTGGGGGGCATGGTATCCAAGCTTACCTTTGCCCGCCTGGCTACCCGTATGGGCATACGCGTGGTTATTTTTGGTATTCATACTACCGATGGTATTATAAATGCGCTGGCAGGTACTACCGGTACCTTATGTTTGCCGCAGGAGTGCAGCATGCCGGCACGTAAAAAATGGCTGGCCAGCGGCAGCCTGGTAACCGGCCGCCTGCAGGTAGACGCCGGTGCGCAAAAAGCCCTGGAGCAAAGACATAGCCTGCTGGCGGTAGGCGTAAAGGCCATCCTGGAGAAATTTACCCGCGGCGAAGTAATAGAAATTGTAAATGAACAGCATGAAGCAATTGCGGTAGCCCGTGCAAAAATATCGTCCGATGTGCTGGCCGGTAATAAAAAAGCGCAGAACGTAGAAATTGCGCACGCTGATGATATTGTGTTGTTGTAAAAAAATCATTTCATGGAGTCCATCATCCCTTTACTGGAACAGGCACAGCAAGCCACCAGTGCCATCAAAACTTTTCCTGACCAGCAAAAGCAGCAGCTGCTGCGGCGGCTGGGGATATACTTACAGGAACACATATACGAAATTGTAAGCGCCAACCGGCAGGACCTGGAACGCATGCCGGACACAGATCCTAAAAAGGACCGGCTGTTACTGAACGAAACACGTATCCGGCAATTAGCAGAGAGCCTTACGGACATAGCTAAACTGCCGGACCCCTCTAACCAGCTGCTTTCAGAGAAAAGGCTGGACAATGGGCTGCTGGTGCAAAAACGTACTGCCCCCTTAGGCGTAGTAGGCGTGATCTATGAATCAAGGCCCAATGTAACGGTAGATGTGGCTGCGCTGTGCATCCGCTCCGGTAACGTATGCGTGCTGCGCGGCGGTACAGATGCTTTTTATACCAATACCTGCCTGGTAGCGCTTATACAGGATGTGCTGGCGGAATTTAAGCTGCCTGAAGCAGCTGTGCAGCTGCTGCCTGCAGACCGTAACCTGGTTATGGAGCTGCTGACCGCTGTAAAGTATGTTGATATTATTATTCCCCGCGGCTCCCAGCAGCTCATCAACTTTGTGCGTGACAATGCCCGGGTGCCGGTAATTGAAACCGGGGCCGGCGTATGCCATACTTATGTGGAGCGCACGGCCGATCTGCAGCAGGCCGGCATCATTGTAACAAATGCCAAGGTAACACGGCCGTCTGTTTGTAACTCTTTGGATACGGTGCTGGTAGACCGTGCGGTGGCCGTGGATTTTCTGCCATTGCTGGCGCCTTCCTTACAGGCATATAATGTGGAGATCTTTGCAGATGAAACAGCCTATCCCATCCTGGAAAAAGCCGGTTATCCTTATTTACAGCATGCTACCCCGGAAGATTTTGGCCGTGAGTTCCTGGACTTTAAATGTTCTGTAAAAGTGGTGGAGGGTGCAGATGAAGCTTTGTCCCACATCCGCCATTATTCCTCCAAACATTCCGAAGCTATTATATCAGCGGATGCAGCCATTAGTGAACGGTTTATGAATGAGGTAGATGCTGCTGCAGTATACGTGAACGCCTCTACGCGCTTTACAGACGGCGGTGTATTCGGCTTGGGGGCGGAGATAGGCATCTCTACCCAGAAGCTGCATGCCCGCGGGCCTTTTGCGCTGGAAAAGCTGGTAACGGAAAAATGGTTTGTATATGGCAACGGGCAGGTGCGCATTTAAGCATCCTGCCTTATAACATCATGATCAGCGTATAGATCTTACCATAGTGGCCCCAGTCTTTCATACTGCTTGTAATGGTTTCCAGCAGCTTTTTGTTATCTACGGGCTTGCCTTTTGTGGGGGCTTTTAATTTTGCGGGTGTAATATCTTCTGCCAGCACTTTAGTGGCAAACCAGGTTATATGCTCATAGGGCAGGGCTACGCCCAAGATCATGCCGGGCAGGCCGGTAAAAGATTCCGGGCCTCCGGGGGTAACAATAGCATCTGTATAGAATGCTACCACGTAAATGGAATCCATGATCACCGCATTAGCGCGGCGGCAGTCGAAACCGGCAATATTGCGCTTTTCATCGGTTATTTTCCAGCGGATCCTGCGGGTGCTGTCTTTCACCAGGAACACCTGTTCAAATACGGTTTTCTTTGCCGTGCTTTCCTTTTTATCCAGCTCGTCATAGATCATATTATCATTGCCTGGTTCCGGCCGCAGGCGTATATTATCCGGGTTTTCCCGGCCCGGCGCGTATAAGGTGGTATTGCCATTAAAAACCAGGTCAAAGTAAAAGGTAGTGAACTGGGGCAGGCGTTTTTTTTCCATGTCTTTCCAGCCATCATCATTCTGATTTTTAAACAGCGCTTCCAGGCGGGCGTGCTGGTTCACTTTTTTCTCAAACTCAATACGGCCCTGGGTAAGATAAACGGGGTTTTGCGCCGTGGCGTTTACGGCGCAGCCTAACAGGATATACAGGAGTAATTGTTTCATGATCGTAATTTTTTATTTAGCGCCTGCGCCGGTTTTATTAAAGTTCCAGTTAATGGATAAGAACACATAACGGCTAATGGTGCCATAGTTCTGCTGGGAAATAAAGTTGCTGTTCACCTGCCGGTTGAAGCCTATATTCTCTTTCAGCAGGTCGTTCACTTCTGCCTTGATCATCAGCGCATCGTTCTTCATGAACTTTTTACCTATCCAGGCGTTCCATAATACTACGTTGTTATTGTTGTCAAAAGCAGCGGTCTTCTGCCGCAGGTTTATATTACAATCCGTGTGCAGCTGCAGCTTCCAGGGGAAGAACAGGTCTATGTTGGGATTAATGCTGAAGGTCCAGTAGTTTGTTTTTATGGCTTGCTGTACGGATGACTTACTGTTGGTATAAGTGGCCGATGCTTCCATGCGGATCTCATATTTCTTTTCTTTGGATTTGTTCAGATAAGTTCCCAGGGTATAGTTGCCGCTGTTGGTAGTGTTCATCGCTTCGTTAATATAGTTTACATAACGGCTGTAGCCTACATTACCATTGAAGCCGGCGCGCATGTCAAGCTTTTTCATCTTAAAGTTATAACCCAGGTACAAGTTGGCATTCCGGTTACCGTCCACGTTCACGGCCTGGTTGGTTCTTTTTCCGCTGCCGTCAATAACGGTTCTGCTGGTAATGGCATTATAGGTAAAGTTATAGGAGCCATTGATCCAGATGCCGCGATCCGTAAGGATCTTATAGTCACTGAAGAACATCCAGATATTGTTGGAGAACTGCGGTTTCAGGTCCGGATTGCCAATGCTGATGTTCAACGGATCTTCGTTGGTACGTAAAGGTTGTATCTGGTCAATATTGGGCTGGTTGGTGCTGCCATTATAGTTAATGGACAGCCTGCGCTGGGTGCTGAACATGTAGCTGAAAGACGCCTGCGGGAACCAGTTTACGAAATCGCGGTTACGGGTAAGTCCCGTATGCATATCCTGCTGGTCAAAGCTGGTAAGACCTGTGCTAAGACCTGCATTGGCCCGTAATTTCTTTTTAACAAGGCTATAGGCAGCGCCGCCCCGGTGGGTGAATACATTGAACTTGTAATCGTTGCTGTATAAAGAATCCAGCTCACCGTACTTGCCGCTGGCGTCCTGGTTAAAAGAGCTGCGGTTGGAACTGCTGTTGTTGACCACTATGCCGTAATTCAATATAATGGAGCTGGACTTTGACAAAGGCTCTGAATAAGTAAGCCTGGTATCAAACGTAATATTCTCGTTCCGGTTTGTTTTATACTGGTCAATGACCTGTGAGGAATCCACACTGCCGTTCTTATAAAATTCCGTAACAGCATCCAGGTAGCCGTCGGAATTGTTCTGGCTATACTTCTCCTGGATGTTCAGGGAAAGGGTGCGGCCTTTTTTGCGGAGCTTTTTGCGCCATAATATACTACTGTTTATGGTACGTATATCCCCGGTGGTAGCTATGTTGCGCTCATTCTGGTTTACCAGCGCATTATCTTGTGCTATGGACTGCATGGTGCGGGCGCTTTTGGTTGTCTTATGGTCCAGACCTCCGTCTGCAGTAACGCGGATAGAGGAGGTTGAATCCATTTGCAGGTCGTATATCCCGTTGGCCCGTTGCCGTAATATAGTGTTGGCAAAACGTTCGCTGGAATTGGTATAGTAAAAGGTATCCGGCAACAGATACTGGGAGTTCGTGTTGCTGTAACCGTCCATATGCAGGTTCAGGATCTTGTAGTTGCCGTTAATGGACTGCTTGTCCTCATTCCACTTATTATTGAAATGCAGGCCCCCGGTTTGCACCAGCGGAAAGCCCTGGCCGTTATAGCGTCCATCCCAGTTCTCCAGGTCGTCTGACTGAAAGCTGCCCGAATACATATCCGTGTTCTCATCATAGCTGAAATTTTCAGACATGCTTTGCCCGTAATTGTCTCTTTCATTCCAGTTAAGCCCTGTTTTACCGGTGTTGGAAACAATACCGTAACCGGAGATCTTGCGTTTCTTTTTAAAGAAGTTCAGCATCAGCTGGCTGTCGTGAAAGCCATCCGTGCCTGCGCCGGTACTGGCTTTGCCAAAATAACCGTTCTTTTTATCCTCTTTCAGCTTCAGGTTCAGCGTTTTTGTTTTTTGCCCGTCATCTATCCCCGTAAAGGCTGCCTGATCGCTTTTTTTATCAAACACCTGCACTTTGTCAACCATATCGGCCCGCAGGTTCTGGGTAGCCAAGGTCGGGTCATCTCCAAAAAATTCCTCCCCGTCTACCAGCACCTTCTGCACTTTTTCACCCTGGGCAGTGATCTGACCATTCTTATCTACCTGTATGCCCGGCAGCTTTTTCAGCAGATCTTCTACCGTTGCATTGGGCTGCATTTTAAAGCTATCCGCATTATATTCGGTTGTATCTCCCTTTAATTTAATGGCAGCTATCGCCTGGTTTACCAGCACCTCTTTTAACAAGCGGCTTTTGAGCGATAGTATAATATTAACATTCGTGGTGGAGGTGCTGTCTGCTAACGTGAAGGGCTCTACATAATCGGCATATCCGGGTGTAGTGGCCAGCAGCAGGTATTTACCGGGTGGCAGCTTAGGTATGGAAAATTTACCGCCTGCATCGCTGCGGGTAAAGGTTTGCAGAATGGAATCTTTTGCCTGTAAAACGGCGATCACGGTATTGGAGAGCTGCTGATGATTGAGCGTATCCAATACACTGCCCTTAACAGCAGGCTGCTGGGCAAAACACAGGCAGGGCGCTATGAGGAAAACAATCAGTAAATATTTTTTCATGAAGGGAGTTGACAGTTAAGCTTATTGAGATGCTGACAATAGTTATTTCCACAAAGAATAATAAAATATTTTATGGTTAATCCAGGGATGCGGTAAAAAATTTGTTAAAAGGGATGAACCGGTTAATAACTGTGATGAACGAGAAATGGGGCTTATAAAAAATAAAAAAACCGGAATAAGAATACTCCGGCCTGTACCTAAACCTACAACTGTTACACTGTATATAAGTGAATCGTTATTTACTGTTTATTACAAGCAAAGGTGCAACGAAAATGAATGGAAAAGAATGGCTATTTAACGGATTCTGTTGTACTTATCCCGGATTATTGTAATAGAAAAGTCTGCTGCTATTTGCGGAGCTGCCCCGGCGGGATGCCGAAGTGTTTTTTAAAGGCCCGCTGGAAGTGCTGCGGGTGGCTGAAACCGGTTTCGTAGGCTATTTCAGAGATGGTATTAGGGGTGTGCAAAATGAGCTGCCTGGCCTGTTCCAGGCGGGTGGCGGCAAAGTACCCGAACACCGTGTTATTAAAGGCCGCCTTGAACCCCTTCTTTAGCTTAAATTCATTGAGCCCGCATTGGCGCGCCAGCTGGGCCAGGGTGGGCGGGTGCTGGATATCCCGGAGCAGTATTTCCCGCGCCAGGTGCAGTTTTTCCAGCTCGTTTTTGTCAGGACCTGTATTTTTCCCAGGCCCTGGTTGCGTGAAAAGCTCAAACTGCAGCAGCAACAGCTCCATCATTTTTGAATCCAGGAACAGCTGTTTTAAACCGCCGGTTAAAGTACAGCTCCACAGCGAATTAATAATGGATAACATCTGAGGGGTATAAGGCAGGGTTGGCTGCTGCAGCAGGAAAGGCTGCTGTTTCAGCACGTTTTCCGCCAGCCGGTCCATGGGCGAGGAGTAGGCAGAGAACAGCTCCAGGAAACGGTCTGCATGAATATTAATGGTAAAGGTGTTGTGAATGCCGCCGTTCATGAACTGATTATGCTCCCATTCGCCGCGGTTGTACATAATATTGTGGTACCCTTTTGTGAAGATCACATCCTCTTTCAGGAATCCCAGCTTCTGGCGGATACAGCCTTCCAGGGAAAAGTTCATTTCTACCAGGGGCAGCTCATTAAAATGTTTCATGGCCGCAAATTCCAGGTGTTTGTCCTTTAGCTGCATCCAGCCGTCGGAAAGGGCTATGGCACCCATTTTCAGGAGACGGAAATGCCCATCCACCTGCGGCAGGGAAACGGAGAAAATGTAAGGCGTTTCACTTTCCGGCAAATTAGTTATCTCATCAAAACCCGGGAAATCAGGATGTAGTTCCTGCTGTGACATGATCCAGTCAGATTACTCCGCTTAAGGTACAAAAAAATCCCGTTGGTGCCCTTGGCCGCTGAGCTGTCAATGCAACTTTGCGGTAACATAATCCATCAGCAATGAATGTAACAACAAACACCCGGCAGGTACCTGTTTTAATTGTGGGCGGTGGCGTGGTAGGTTTATCGGCCGCATTATTCCTTTTACAGCAGGGCATTACACCCTTATTAATTGAGCGGCATAAAGGCACTTCCATTCACCCCCGGGCCAGGGGATTTGATATACGCACCATGGAGCTGTACCGTGAGCTGCAGCTCAGTGAGGCCATCCGCGATGCAGGGAAAGCCCTGGCACATAGCTGGGGCATTTATAAGAACAGCAGTCTTGCAGCGGCATTAAAAAAAATAAAACCCGGGAATAAAACACCTGGCAAAGTGCTGGGGGTAGATAAGATCATGGCACTAAGCCCGGAGGAAGGCGCCCGCTGCACACAGGACCTTTCAGAACCTGTATTGCTGGCAGCTGCGCAGGAACGGGGCGCAGCGCTGGCCTTTTATACGGAGCTGGTTTCTTTCACGCAGGATGCAGATGGGGTAACAGCCCTGATCCGTAACCGGGAAACGAATGAAATACAAACCGTGCGCGCTGCTTATATGATTGCTGCCGACGGCGCCAAAAGCCCTGTGCGCGAAGCTTTGCAGGCGCCGGTTTGCGGCAGGGGCGCTATTGCAAACCTGCTGAATATTTATTTTGAGGCCGACCTGGAAGCCGCTGTACAGGATAAGCGTTTCAGCATTGTAATCATAAAAACGCCTGCACGCAAAGGCTTGCTGACCACAATTAATAACAGCAACCGCTGGGTGTTCCATCTGCATTATGATCCGGCAGTGGAGCAGGCGGCTGATCTCAGCACGGAAAAGGTAACTGCTATTTTGCAGGATGTGCTGGGTATGCCGGGGCTGCCTATCCGCATCATCAGCATTTTACCCTGGCAGCCTACGGTAAAGGTGGTGCTTAACATGCAGCACGGGCGTGTTTTCCTGGCCGGCGATGCGGCACATGTAATGCCGCCCTACGGTGGTAAAGGCGCTAATACCGGCATACAGGATGCGCATAACCTGGCCTGGAAGCTGGCTGCTGTATTGAAGGGAGCCGCAGCGCCTGCATTACTGCAAACCTACAGTGCGGAGCGGCAGCCGGTTGGTTTGCATTATGCTGTACTAAGCGGCAACTGGTCGGATGAAGATGGTTTATTGAAGAAGAATTTCCTGAACATACTGAGTGTTATTACCACGGTAACAGGGGCAAAAATAGCTTCGTTCTTAGGCTGGCAGCAAAGCAGCCATCACCTGACCATGCGGTATGTAGCGGGTTTGCTGGGATTGCCGGCCTTTAAATATACCTCTGCTGCCGTGCTGGATAATACATTGCCCACGCAGGTATTTCAGCCGGCCCGCGCGCTGGATGGTACGCCGGGTACACGCATGCCGCACCTGTGGGTGTTGTATAAAGGAAAGCAGATCTCTACGCTGGACCTGTTAGGAAAAGGTTTTGTATTGTTTACAGGCATGGATAATACAGGCTGGCAGCAGGCTGCGGCTACCATGCAAATACCGGTATATGATATTGGTGCGCAGGGCAGCCTGGTTTTTACAGCAGGTACTATTGAAAAAATATTAGGTATCAGTGATACGGGTGCGGTGCTGGTGAGGCCGGATGGTTTTGTGGCCTGGCGTTGTGCAACGGCGCCTGTTGCGCCGCTACAGGCTTTGCAAGCGGCTATGGCGCCTTTCGGGCAACGGGCTGTTTATAGTCATGCATAAGCCTTTATAAGACGGGTTAATAAATAACAGGGGCTGGCCGAAAAGAATGTAAAATCATAAATGTAAAATTTCAAACCGACGAAGGAGGTTCATAGAGACCATTTAAAAGACTTTATGAACGAGATAAATATAAAAAGTAAAATACCGCGGACATAAGCCTGATCGGTGCATTTTACTTTTGCATTTATGATTTGAAATTTTACATTGTACATTCTTTTCGGTCAGCCCCAAGATCTTAAAGCTACATTTAGAAGCCCGGGCCTGTTTCGCACCAGAAGGTATTGGGTGGAATGGTGGCGGCTTTCAGCTTGGCCTGGTTTGTTTCACTCAGCCTGCTGATCTTCAGTTTTTTGACGTCTAATTTTTTCTTGGTTTTCTTTTTCATACAAAGGAATTTTTGGTTAAACAAATTTGCCTACTCTGTCAGAAGGTTTTCGGCTGCTCCTTGAAAAGATATGTGTCTGTAAAAACGGGTTATTAAATAGGGTTGGGTTATCTTTCTAAGATACTTTTAAAATATTTATCGGGCAAATTTTTGTATTATCATGGAAATTATAAGTCATGGACGGTACCATCCAAATACGGGCGGCTACTATGAAAGAGGCCCCGCAGATCACCGAGCTTTCTATACAACTGGGTTATCCATTAACAGTACAGGATACCATTACCAACATTGCGGCGATTGATAAAAGTAATTACGACATGGCGTATGTGGCCGTGATGAATAACCAGGTGGTAGGCTGGATCCATGTGTTTTATACCATGCGTTTGGAAACCGGCCCCTTTTGCGAAATAGGCGGCCTGGTAGTGGCAGCCAGTGCCCGCGGTAAAGGTATTGGCAGCCAGCTGGTGGAGAAAGCTAAAAAGTGGGCAGCAGAAAGAAATATCAACAAGCTGCGGGTGCGCTGCCAGGTGAAAAGAACAGAGGCGCATGCCTTTTATGAAAAGAATGGGTTTGAAGAGAAGAAAGTGCAAAAGGTATTTGAATATGTGATTTAACGTGTGCCACACCTCAAAGGTGTGGCACATATAACGTTTACGGATATACTAAATTAAAGGGCTGTCTCATTTTAATGAAACAGCCCTTATAATATAACATCACTAATGTAATGTTTCACTAAATAACTGTAACGTTCTCCCCCAGGCTTTATCCGCTGCTTCCTTATTATACCGCGTAGGGGCGGTATCGTTATTAAAGGCATGTTGCGCCCCTTCGTATACAAACAGCTGGTATTTAACGCCTGCAGCTTTCAGGGCAGCTTCATAGGCCGGTATACCGGCATTTACGCGCTCATCCAGTCCGCCATAGTGTAATAGCACAGCCGCTTTGATCTTGGGTACATCGGCTGCATCCGGCTGCCGCCCATAATAGGCTACCGCGGCTTTCAGCGCAGGGGCATTTACTGCCAGCTGGTTGGCCATCGCACCACCCCAGCAAAAACCTACACAACCAATTTTACCGTTACATTCCGGCAGGCTGCCCAGGTAATCCAGGGCTTTCAGGTAGTTGTTCAGGTTCTTTTGTGCATCCAGCTTGCCAATGAGGTCGCGGGCCTCATCCTCATTCTGCGGGGTGCCGCCCGTGGCAGAGAGGGCATCCGGCGCCAGGGCAATATACCCCGCCTGCGCCACCCGCCGCGTTACATCGCGGATGTGCGGGTTTAAGCCCCTGTTCTCGTGGATCACGATCACGGCCCCGGTTTTAGCGCCGGTGGCCAGTGTAGTGGGTTTTACCAGGTAAGCTTTCATGGTGATGCCATCGCCGGGGTAGGTAATATCCTGCCCCTGGATGCCGGCGGTATTTTCCGGTACCGTAGCCGCCTGTGCATAGTTTACCTCCAGTAAGGGTAAAACCGCGGTGGCAGCGGCCAGGCTGCCGGTGAGCCTGATCAGGCGGTTTATAAATTCATCGCGCCGTAAAGGCTTGTGGGTATACTCATCAAAGAGGTTTATGATACGCTGATCCATAAAAAAGAGATTTCCGGTGAGTAAGGTTTAATATGAAGAGAAAGTACCTTAAATTTAATGTTTTAGACGACAATAATTGCAGGAGCTGGTTTAATTTTCGAATGGATCTATTACAAAGCAAAAATTGGTTTTATGAAGCACATTATTATAGTGGGTGGCGGGTTTGCAGGCATTAACCTGGCGCGTTCACTGGGAGGCAATAAGAATTATACCGTTACACTGGTTGACAAGAACAACTATAACTTTTTTCCACCCCTGATCTACCAGGTGGCTACGGCTTTCCTGGAGCCCGCCAGCATCAGCTATCCTTTCCGTAAATTATTCCATCATAAAAATAACCTGCACTTCCGCTTGGGCAGTGTGGTAAAGGTAGTGCCGGAAGAAAATAAGCTGGTGCTGAACAACGGAGAGCTTATCTATGATTACCTGGTGTTTGCCACCGGTGCGGAAACCAATTACTTTGGCATGCAAAACGTAAAACAGCATGCCATGCCTATGAAAACCCTGCACGATGCTATTGACATGCGTAACCGCATGCTGCAGCAAATGGAAAAAGCCATTATTACCAAAGATGAGGCGGAACGTAAAAAGCTGCTCACCTTTGTAATAGCTGGCGGCGGGCCTACCGGCGTAGAAATATCCGGTATGCTGGCTGAAATGGGACGCAGCATTGTGTTAAAAGATTACCCGGAGCTGCATGGCACACGGGGTGAAATATACCTGGTAGATGGCAGCGAAAGCCTGCTATCGCCCATGAGCAAGCAGTCGCAGAAAGGCACTTATGATGCCCTGCGCAGGATGGGCGTACGGATACGGTTAAACGTACACGTAAAAGATTATGTAAATGATACCGTGATCCTGGACGATGGCGATACCATTGAAACCAAAAGTCTTATATGGGCGGCCGGTGTTACTGCAAAAATGTTTGAAGGCATCCCTGCTGCCAGCTATGGGCGCGGTAAGCGCATGCTTACAGATGAATACAACAAGGTACAGGGCACCACGAATATTTACGCCATTGGCGATACCTGCTTACAGCTGCATGAGCCGCAATGGCCCAACGGGCATCCACAGGTGGCGCAAACAGCCATACAGCAGGGCAAGCACCTGGCCAGGAACTTTAAAGCCATGGCGCTGAACCACGCAGTAACGCCGTTTAAATACCACGACAAAGGTTCTATGGCCATCATAGGCAGGAACAAGGCAGTAGCCGACCTTCCGAAACCAGTGCTGCATTTCAAAGGTATTATCGCATTTTTCATGTGGCTGTTCGTGCATGTGATGTCGCTGATCAATTACCGTAACCGTTTAAAAACATTAGCCAACTGGACGGTGGCTTATTTCAGCAAAGACCAGTCGCTTCGTATGATCATCCGTCCGGATAATGAAAACAATACGTAGCTTCCCGTTATGAAACAGTAGCCGGTGCCCCGGATCCCAATGCATGAAACGGCCATTGTGGGGCATAAGCGCTTACAATAAAACTATACACATGCGGTATGTACTGTATTTTTTTTACTTAGCATGGTATTGGGGCCTGGATGTAGCTATTTTTATTATTGAGCATGAGATCCGCGGTGAGCGGCGGTTTGGCGTGCGCACTATTGGCCTTCACCATTTACCGGAGCACTTGCCGGAACAGGAACGCAAACACTTTTCTTTTTATGAGCCGGTAAACTATTATAGCGCTACCACCTTATTTGATCAGCTAACGCCGGCGGATAAACAAACGACCCTGCTGGATGTAGGCTGCGGCCGTGGCCGTGTACTGGCCATTGGCGCGGGGTATGGGTTTAAGGATATTATAGGGATAGATTTTTCTGAAGCGCTTTGTGAGGAAGCGGCAGATAATGCGGAAAAAGTGGAGGACCGCCACCCCGGCACACATATCACCATTGAATGGATAGATGCCCGCTATTACGATATTCCAGCCCGCGTAGGCGTTATTTTTTTATTTAACCCTTTTGATGGCACGGTGATGGAAACTTTTATCGTCAAAGTATTACAAAGCCTGGAGCAACATCCGCGCCCCATGAAAATATTATATGCCAATCCCCAGTTCAAACACCTGTGGCAGGATGCCGGCTTTACGGAATCAGCCACGTTTGTAAAAAAAGATATGCTGCGGGGTTGTGTGCTGGAGCGCCCATAAAGGCTGCTGACGCATTAGGATAATTGTATTATTTTAGAGCCAACGCAGAATTGACTTATACATATTTATGCATAATACCTTTAGCCTTTACATCTTCCTGCTGCTGGTGATCCTGTTCCTTGTTATGCTGGCGCACCGTTTAAAGATCTCTTACCCGATTGTGCTGGTGCTGGGCGGCTTGTGCCTGAGCTTTATTCCGCGCCTGCCGCAAATTCAGATCAACCCGGAGCTCATTTTCGTGATCTTTTTACCACCGCTGTTATTTGAAGCTGCCTGGCAAACTTCCTGGAAGGATTTCTGGAAGTTCCGGCGGGTAATTGCCAGTTTTGCCTTTCTTATTGTAATACTTACTTCCAGCGTAATTGCCGTTATATCTTCAAACCTCATCCCGGCATTTACGCTGCCGCTGGGTTTTTTGCTGGGTGGTATTATTTCACCGCCGGATGCAGTGTCGGCAACCTCTATCCTGAAAAGCATTAAAGTGCCTAAACGGCTGGTAACAATAGTGGAAGGGGAAAGCCTGCTGAATGACGCTTCCAGCTTAATTGTTTTCCGTTTTGCATACAGCGCCATTGATTCCGGCAAATTCGTTTTCCATGAGGCAGTTGTGAGTTTTTTTGTGGTGATCATTATGGGTATCCTCATAGGGCTGGCCGTGGCCCTGGTGTTTTACGCCATTCACCGCTGGCTGCCCACTACTACCAATATTGACATTGTGCTCACCTTTATTGCGCCGTATGTGATGTACATAGTAGCAGAGGAGTTCCACTTTTCCGGTGTGCTGGCAGTGGTAAGCGGTGGCTTGTTCCTCTCTACCCGCAGTAACGTGATCCTGAGCCCGGGCAGCCGTTTCAAGGGAGAGAATGTGTGGGCCACCATTGGTTTTGCATTAAATGGTATTGTATTTATGCTGATAGGGCTGGAGCTGCCGTTTATTGTACAACAAATGGGTACAGTAAGTATGGGCGCTGCTATCCGTTATGGGCTGATCATCTCCCTGGTATTGATCGTGGGAAGGCTTTTGTGTACCCTGGGGGCATCGGCCTTCACCGTTTTTGCCAGCAAATTTATTACTACGGCAGATAGCCGGCCGGGCTGGCGTGCCCCGCTGGCCCTTGGCTGGGCCGGTATGCGTGGGGTGGTATCGCTGGCAGCGGCTTTGTCTATTCCCATCACCTTATCAAATGGTACGCCTTTCCCGCAGCGGAACCTCATTCTGTTCATCACATTTACCGTGATCCTGGTCACGCTGGTATTCCAGGGCCTGACCTTACCCCTGGTGGTGCGCTGGTTAAAGCTGGAGGATAATGATTACCCCATACCTTATGCGGAGCAGGAAAAAGCGGTGCGCCGCAAGCTGGCGCATACGGGTTTGCGTGTACTAAATGAGCAGTACCGGGAGAAAATAGCCGCTAATGAACAGCTGCAAAGCCTAAAGGTGCGCTATGAAAGCGACATTCACCTGCTGGAACGCCTGCAGGATGAAGCTGCGGAAAATATGCAGCTGGCAGCTGAAACTACCAGCAAACATTACCGCGCTGCCGTAGGCGCCGTGATCAAAGAGCAGCGCGAGCTATTGCAAAAGCTGAATAAAAAAGAGGAGATAGACGAGGACCTGATCCGCAAATACATTGGCCTGCTGGACCTGGAAGAGGAAAAGATCCGTTTAATGGTGACCGGAGAAGTCACGGAATAATTGATAATTAATAATTCCCTTTGTATTTTGGTGCACTACTTAAACGATTTAGTAATAGCTATGAGAAAGACACTGGTATTTTTTATTGCAGTATCCCTGGGTGCAGCAATCTCCTTATCCACAGCGGTTGCGCAGCAGAAAAAAACAGGCAATCCCGTGATCAGCGGCTGGTATGCTGATCCTGAAGCGGCTATTTTTGGTAAAACCTACTGGATCTTCCCTACCTATTCCGATAAATATGAGAACCAGGTGTTCTTTGATGCCTTTTCCTCAACCGATATGAGCCGCTGGGTAAAACACCCGCACATACTGGACAGTGGCGCTATTAAATGGGCTAAACGGGCTATGTGGGCCCCGGCCATTGTGGAAAAGCAAGGCAAATACTATTTCTTCTTTGCCGCCAACGATATTCAGAACAACCAGGAAAAGGGCGGCATAGGCGTGGCCGTAGCCAGCCAGCCGGGCGGTCCGTATAAGGATTACCTGGGTAAACCGCTGATCGATAAATTCCATAACGGCGCCCAGCCCATAGACCAGTTTGTGTTCCATGACAAGGATGGCCGTTATTATATGATCTACGGCGGCTGGCAGCATTGTAATATTGCCCGCCTGAAAGCTGATTTTACCGGTTTTGAACCTTTTGCAGACGGCACTACGTTTAAAGAGATCACACCCAAAGGATATGTGGAAGGGCCGTTCATGTTCATCCGCAATGGCAAATATTATTTTATGTGGTCTGAAGGGGGCTGGGGCGGCCCGGATTATTCCGTAGCCTATGCCATAGCCGATTCCCCTGCCGGGCCTTTTAAACGCATCGGGAAAATATTGCAGCAGGATACGAGCGTAGCTACCGGCGCCGGCCACCACTCCGTAATACAGCTGCCAGGCACGGATCAATGGTATATTGTGTACCACCGCCGGCCTTTAACAGAAACCGCAGCCAATAACCGCGTGGTTTGTATCGACGAAATGCATTTTGATAAAGATGGGCTGATCATTCCTGTAAAGATCACCAAAGAGGGGGTTACGCCGGTGAAACTAAAGTAGGTTGCATCTTATTATTCCGGTTCATATCTTTAGCGGGTACAATACACCACCAGTACACCCGAACCGTAATAAACCAAATCTTAAACAGCTTGTACGGCAGCCTGAATGATAGCGCGCTTTGGAGTAAGGTAATGGAAGGCGACCAGGATGCGCTGGCTTTCATTTACAGCACGCATTTTCATTCCCTTTACCGCTATGGCATGAAGCTGCATGCAGATGGCAACCTGGTAAAGGATTGCATTCACGACCTGTTCACCGGCATCTGGCTAAGCCGGGAACGTTTATCCGTAACCGATTCCATTAAATTTTACCTGCTGGCCAGCCTGAAAAGGAAGATCGGCCGCCAGCAACAGGGCGTGTTCAGCCGCCTGTTTGAACACACGGGAGAGCCGTTCACGCATTCCCGTGAAGATGACCTGATCAATGAGCAGGCCAGCGCTGAGCGTACCCAAAAGCTGGAAAAGGTGATGAGCAACCTGCCCCGCCGCCAGCGTGAGATCTTATACCTGCGCTTTTACGAAGGGCTGGATACACAGCAAACAGCAGCCATCATGTCGCTGAGCGTGAACTCAACCTACGTGCTGCTATCCAAAGCATTGAATTACCTGAAGAAAAATAGTGATCAGCTGCTGCTGGTGTTAATTAGCTCCATAACACTTTATTCATAAAATTTGCAAAGTGGCCTGTTTCCGGCTGCCTGCCAATTACATTTCAAAGTATTTATAACCAGTTTGTTATAGTGTGATTTTTATTTTTTTCTAAAAAACCGATCGTTTTGTCCGGCTGGATCGTCAATAGAGAAACTTAATAAAATGACAGATCTAAAAGACAAAGTAGCCGTAGTATTTGCTGCATCCGGAGATATTGCGGGAGCAGCTGCGAAATCGTTTTCCCAATGCGGGGCAAAGGTATATGTGACTGGCCGGAACCTGGATGCTGTAAAGGCTTTGGCGCAGGAGATCAAAGCTAACGGAGGGCGCGCAGCAGCCGCCAAAGTGGATGCGTTGAATGAAACGGGAATAGACAATTTTTTAAAAGAGGTGGTTGCGGAGAACGGCAAATTGGATGTAGTATTCAATGGCATTGGGGTTAATTATAATGAGATGGGGGGCCGTCCGCCGACAACGCTGGCCACTTTTGAACAATTTATGGCGCCGATGGAAAAGATCTGCGGCTCACAATTCCTCACTTCCAGGGTAGCGGCGAAATATATGATGCAAACCCGGTCTGAGGGTACTATCCTGCTGCTCACGGCCGCATTATCCAGATCCAAGCTTTCAAATGTAGCCGGCATCACAGCTGCCAGTGCGGCTGTTGAAGGATTAACGCGGGTGATGGCTGCTGAATGGGGCGGGGATGGTATAAAGGTGATCTGTATTTGTACCGGCGCCCTGATGGAGACAAAAAGGATCTCCGGATGGATCGATGCTGCTGCAAAAGAGCACGGAATACCTTCGGAACAGCTGGTAATGCAGTACAAAGCTTTTGACATCTTAAAAACAAGTCCAACACTGAAGCAGGTGGGTGAAGTAGCGGCTTTCCTTGCCTCTGAACCAGGCGTAGCTTTCAACAGCCATGTTGTTGATGTGGATTGCGGCAAGCTGAATATTTTATAGCCTGCCAGCATTTGTTTATAGTACATTAGTGGTTGCAGCTCTCCGGCAGAGGGCTGCAGCCTTATTTCGTTTATTAACGGTATTGAATGGAAAGAGAAGACATCCTAAAATCGGCCATGTCCGGTGATATCAATGCATTCCAGACACTGTTCGCCGAATTTCAAGACCAATTGAAATCTTACCTGTATCGTTTGCTTACCGACAGGAATGATGTTGATGACCTGACGCACGATACCTTTATCAGGGCATTTAATAAGATCTCGACCTTCAATCAGCAATCTTCCCTGAAAACCTGGGTATTTAAGATAGGCACCAACCTTGCCTACGATCATTTACGGAAATTAAAAAGATGGCGCCCCGATGCCCAGGACCGGGCCGCAGACCTGGCCATCAGTTCGGAGGAGATCAGGCAGGTCTTTTGGACGGTGCACGATAACTCGCCAGCCGGGGCTTACGAAATGAAAGAGCATATCGACTATTGCTTCACCTGTATTTCAAAAACCTTACCCATAGAAAACCAGGTAGCGCTGATCTTAAAGAATATCTACGATTTTCAGGTAAAGGAAATTTGTCTTATCCTCGAGAAGACAGAAGGCGTGATCAAACATCTGCTGAACGATGCCAGGAACACCATGACAGATATTTTCGAGCACCGGTGCGCCCTAATCAACAAGAATGGCGTTTGCCACCAATGCAGCCATATAAATGAAATTTTCAACCCTAAACAGGATCAGCAGGAAGAGCTGATGAAGCTGGAATTGGTAAAAGCGTCTAAGAAATATAACCGGGAGCAGCTTTTTACCCTGCGGACATTATTGGTAAAGGCCATTGATCCCCTGCATGCTGCGGGTACCGACTTCCATGAGGAAATTATGAGGTGCCTCAGAACAGCCATAGGAGAAAAAAGTAATTTTTTTGACCGGAATCCGGATTGAAATAAAATCTTTTAGATGCCGGTTCCTTATCGGAGGATATTGATCTGATAATTAATTCTTTAAAAGAAAGTTTAAAAAAACTTTCCAAAACACGCTAAGATTTTCACCATTCACTGCTTTACCTTATTAAGAGCCAATAATGACATTCAGGGACTTTAAAACGGAGGATTTTTTACAACATCCTGTTTTCCGCCAATGGGTGCTGGAACAGGAGCCGGAAGCTACACGGTTCTGGGAGCAATGGCTGCAGGAAAACCCTGATAAACAGCCGGCTGTAGCCCATGCCCGCGAGCTGCTGCTGCTGATAGGCGGCGGGCCTGCGCATGCACCGGCCCCGCAGGATGAGGAGCAGACCTGGGAAAAAGTATTACAAAGTATTTCCATCGCAAAACAACATACAGCTACCGGCGCCAAGCTGGTACCTATGCACAAAAAACGCCGGTGGTGGCCTTATGCGGCCGCTGCCCTGCTGGCAGGAGTGCTGGTTGCCTGGGCGGCTATCTTCTTTTCCCTCAATAATGAAACCGTGCAATACGCCACGGTAATGGGAGAAATGAAAACTATTGAGCTGCCCGATCATTCGGTAGTAAAGCTGAATGTAAATTCCACGTTATCTTTTTCTAAAAAATGGGCCGGTACCGGGCCCCGTGAAGTATGGCTGAAGGGCGAAGCATTTTTTACGGTACAGCATACCTACAACAACCGGCGCTTTGTTGTACATACCAATGATGTAAACATCCAGGTGGTAGGTACAGAATTTAATGTGAACACCCGCCGGGTAAAAACACAGGTGGTGCTGCGCAATGGGGTGGTAAAGCTCACGCTGAACAATACCACATCCGCCAAAAAAGCAGCTGCGCCTATTACCATGAAGCCCGGTGATATGGTTACTTACTCCGCCGCCACCGCGGAGCTAAGCAACCAGCGTGTGAACCCGGAGCAGTATGCATCCTGGAGCACACCGGTGCTGCTGTTCAATGAAACGCCGGTAGCAGAGGTGATCCGCTCATTACAGGATAACCTGGGACTTACCATTGTGCTGGAAGATGACAGCCTGGGCGCCCAAACCTTTACAGGCACTATACCCAGAGATAATATAAACGTGTTTTTTATAACACTGGGAAGATCGTTTAATGTACATATCGAAAAGACAGGAACAAGCACATACAGGATCAGTAAAACACAGGGGGAATAAAAGCAGTACAGTAACAGTGTTTCGTAAATACATATAACCAACCTTAATCTAATGCTATGGTGAAAATTCACGCCGGGTATACCGGTGGTGGCCTTGCCTTGGCTCTTTTGATCCAATTAGGCAGCCTTACTGCCATTGGTAAAGCACAGGGCCCGGCCAATGACAGATCTGTTTATTACGTACAAAACAACACACAGGACCAGGAGCCGCTCAAGAATCACCTGGCTCATATGGAGCGCCGTTACAACATACGCATTAACTATGTTGGCAACACGGTAAAAGGTATTTATGCAGATGCGCCGCCGGCCAAAGATCCCGCTACCAGATTAATTGATTATCTCAACAAATTCCTTTCACCTTTAGGCCTGGAAGCAGAGCAGGTAGGTCAGGACCAGTACATTCTTTACAAGAAGTCAGGCACAAAACCAGCCGATCATCCCATTACTCCGGCCGACCTTGACATTGCGCCCGTGAACGTAGCGGCAATAAGCGCCGCCACCACCGCAGCATCGGCCGGTGAGCTGCAGCAGTTTGCTGTAAGCGGGCAGGTAACAGAGGAATCCGGCATACCGCTGCCAGGTGTAACCGTGGTGGTAAAAGGCACTACCAATGGCGCCAAAACCAATGAAAATGGCAAGTACCGACTGAACAACGTACCGCCCAATGGCACGCTGGTATTCAGTTACATTGGCTATAAAGCACAGGAGGTTAAAATAGGCAACCGTGCCGCTATTGATGTAAAGCTGCTTACAGAAGTGCAGTCCATGAAAGACTTTGTGGTGAATGGTTACCAGCAGCTAAAGAAAGAAAGCTATACCGGCTCCGCCATTACAATTACCGGCGAAGAGCTGAAACGTTTTAACCCGCAGAACATTCTGCAAAGCATACAGGCCTCTGACCCCTCATTCCGTTTGGTGGAAAATAATATTGCCGGCGCTAATCCTAACCAGCTGCCCAATGTGAATGTGCGTGGTACTACCGCCATACCCACCGGCGATGCCAGCCAGCTAAGCAGAACGCAGCTGGCCAATGTAACCAACCTGCCCCTGTTTATACTGGATGGTTACCAGGTAAGCATAGAAACTATTTTTGACCTGGACTTTAACCGGGTAGAAATGGTAACCCTGCTGAAAGATGCCGCTGCTACCGCTATTTACGGATCGCGCGCATCCAACGGCGTAGTGGTGATACAAACCCGCGCGCCTAAAGAAGGAGAGCTGGAGCTGTATTATAACTATGAGCTGAATGTAACTACACCAGACCTTACTGCCTATAACGTATTAGATGCTACGCAAAAGCTGGAATATGAAAGGCTGGCGGGTTTATATACCAGCAATGGCGTGAACAGTGCCGATGAGCTGGAGAAGATGTATTACGCCAAAAAGAAAAATGTGCTCAGCGGCATTAATACCTATTGGCTGTCGCAGCCCGTGGCTACAGACTTTGGTCATAAACATTCGGTGTCTTTACAAGGTGGATCATCTACTATGCGTTATGGTATTGATGCGCGTTACCAGACCAACAATGGCGTTATGAAAGGCTCCGGGCGCGATCGTTACAGCTTAAGCAACACGCTGTCCTATCAGCCTAAAAGCCAGAAGCTGCTGTTCCGCAACCAGTTCACATTATCGCAGGTAAGCGCTAAGGCATCGCCTTACGGCAATTTTGACCAGTATGTGAATATGAACCCTTATTATCCCATCCGCGATTCCGCCGGGCGTTTGATCCGTGAAATAGATAAGTGGAATTACCGCGGTTTTAATGACAAAGGAGAGGATGCCGGCCTTACCGCCACTGTGCTGAATCCTTTATACGACGCTACTACCGGCAGCTTTAACAAATCATCATACCTGGAATTTATTGACGCCTTCTCTACACAATACACGCCCACTGATGCGTTGCGGTTCAATGCAACCGTAAGCCTTACCAAACGTAAAACCACGGAAGATGTTTTTGCATCACCGCTCAGCAACTACTACTTTTTTTACAGCGGTGATGCGCTGAAAGACCGTGGCAAATACACCTACACCAGCCAGGATGATATGCAGGTGGATGGTTATGCCACCATCACCTATAACAAGGCCCTGCAAAACACGCACTTCCTGAACTTTTCATTAGGGATGAATGTGCAGGCCACAAAAACAGACATTAAAAGTTTTTCAGCCATAGGCTTTACCAATGACCGGTTCACCAATATCACCTTTGCCCGCAAGTATGAAGATAATACGGCGCCTGCCGGCGATATTGAGGAGCAGCGCCTCATTGGCGGGTTTTTGTCCTTTAACTATTCTTATCAGAACCGTTTCCTGATGGATGGTACTGTGCGGGTAGATGGCTCGTCCAAGTTTGGTACGGGCTCCCGCATGGCGCCGTTCTGGTCTTACGGCATTGGCTGGAACCTGCATAAGGAAAAGTTCCTGCAGCATACCGCCATCAGCCAGCTGCGTTTAAAAGCTACTACCGGTTTAACAGGCAGTGTGTCCTTCCCGGCCTATTTATCCAATACCACTTACCAGTATTACACCGGCAGCTGGTACTCTACCGGCGTAGGCGCCGTGTTTACCGCCTATGGCAATCCGCAGCTGAAATGGCAGCGCACCAATAACTATGATGTAAGCATGGAGCTGGGTTTGTTCAATGACCGCGTGTACATTTCGCCGCGTTATTACTACAAGCTTACCCGCGATCTGCTGGCAGACATTAATGTACCTACTTCCACAGGTTTTGATAAATATAAAGCCAACCTGGGCGAGATGGTGAACAAAGGTTATGAGGTGTACATGCGCGCCAATGTATGGCGCACCCGCAACTGGTCGGCCAACATTAATGTGAACCTGGTGCATAACACCAATGTGATCACTAAAATATCCGATGCGCTTAAAAGCTACAACGACCAGGTAGACAAACAGCAGGATGCCAAAGCCGACCTGGCCACCGCGCCCCTGCTGCGTTACAAGGAAGGGCAGTCGCTTAACACCATTTACGCGGTACGCTCCCTGGGCATAGATCCGGAGAACGGGAAAGAAATATATCTGAACCAGGATGGTACCCGCACCTATGATTATAAGGTGAAGAACACCGTCCCTGTAGGCGATCAAACACCGGATATAGATGGTTATTTCGGCGGCAGCCTTATTTACAAAAGCCTGATGCTGCAAGTGAATTTTTACGGAAAGGTAGGCGGCGATATTTATAATCAAACCCTGGTAGACCGTATTGAAAATGCCAACCCGTGGTATAATGTGGATAGCCGCGCGCTGGCCCTGCGCTGGAAGCAGCCTGGCGACCATGCCCTGTATAAGGACATTACGGATAAAAGCCTTACCCGCACCTCATCGCGCTTTGTGCAGCGGGAGGACAGGCTGGAGCTGAAATCCGTATACCTGAGCTACGATGCGCCGGCCACCCTGTACAAAAAGTTAAAGATGAAGAACCTGCGCTTTGCGCTTACCATGAACGATCTCTTTTACTGGTCCACCGTAAAGCTGGAAAGAGGTATTCAGTATCCTTTTGCCAGGAGCTTCACTTTTTCATTATCAACCAGGTTCTAAAAAGTATTGAAGATGAAAAGATATTTCCTCTTAATTATAATAATAACCGTCTTCGGCTCCTGCAAAAAGTGGCTGGATGTACAGCCGCAGTCGCAGGTATCGCAGGATGATCTTTTTAGCACGGAAGATGGTTTTAAAGAAGCCATCAATGGTTTATACAGCCGCTGTGCACAAAAAGACCTGTATGGCAAAGAGCTGCTGGGCGGTTTCCCGGATGTGCTGGCGCAGAACTACACCATAGCATCCGACGACCCGGTACATTATAAAGAAACAGCCATCTATAATTATAAAGATGCTGATTTCATTAGCCGTAAAGACAGTGCCTGGCGCGGATTGTACAATGTGATTGCCAATGCCAACCTTATTCTGGAGAAGGTGGATAAGCAGCAGGCTATTCTTACGCCGGTGAACTATGCGCTGGTAAAAGGGGAGGCGCTGGCTATGCGCGCTTACTGCCATTTTGATGTGCTGCGTTTATTCGCTGCCGTAGATGCCGGCGGCAAAGGCATTCCCTATGTAACCGCCTTTAGCAAGGATGTGCCTAAAATGTATAAGACCGGTGAAGCGCTGGATCTGATGCTGAAAGACCTGCAGGCTGCCAAAACCCTGCTGTCCACAGCCGATCCCATTGTATCAGCCGGTTATAAAGTAGGTTACCCTATCCCGGATTCATCTACAGAACAAAATGGCGATCTTTTTGTACAGGAGCGCCGCCATCGCCTGAACTATTATGCCGTATGCGGCCAGCTGGCGCGGGTATACCTGTATAAAGGCGATAAGGCCAATGCGCTCAGCAACGCGCTGGAAGTGATCAGCGCCCATAAATTTCCCTGGACCCGGCAGGCCGATTTCCTGAATCCGGACGATACCAAAAAAGACCGGGTATTATACAAAGAGCTGCTGTTTGCTTTTTACATACCCAATACTACAGAAGAATTGCGCCGCCTGTTCCGTAATTCAGACAGGGGCCTGTATATCTCCACACAGGAAGGCCGCAACCTGTATGAAACCGGTGGGGTAGGCGGGGAGGATTTCCGTTACAAACAATGGTTATCCGAACAAACCGTTAGCTCCACCAATTACCTGCGCCTGGAAAAATATGCCCGCGATCCGGATAACAACCTGCATCCGCAAATGGCCCCGGCCATGCGTCTCAGCGAAATGTATTACATAGCTGCAGAATGTACGTTTGACACAGACCCTGCTAAAGCCTGGGATTATTTTAATACTGTACGCCTGAACCGGGGCATAGGCGTTACGCTCAATGATCCCTCCAAAGCCGTGTTCCTGCAGGAGCTGGTAAAGGAAGCGCGTAAGGAGCTGTATGGCGAAGGCCAGATCTTCTACATGTACAAACGCCTGAACATGCCCATTACAGGGCAGAACGGCAGTACGGTGCCGGCCAGCAGCGCCATTATGGTGCTGCCTTTCCCGGACGATGAAATTGCATACGGTAACAGATAAACCTATACGAATGAAGCATATCATAGCTATAGCACTCTTATGCGGTATTTTATATTCGTGTAAAAAGGTGGAGGAAGTGAGGTATCAATCCACCGATAATGTGTACTTCAACTTAATAACAGATACAAGCAAGCAGACACGTTCAGATAGTATAGTGTACAGTTTTGCACTGTACCCCGAAAAGGCTACCGACACGGTTTTCCTGCCCGTGCGTATATCCGGCAGCCGGGTAAAAACAGCAAGGCAGTTTAAGGTCGCAGTGGTCGATAGCGCCACCACCGCCGTAGCCGGCCTGCATTATAAACCGCTGGAAGATACGTACACCATGCCGGCAGATTCAGGGACTACAGGCGTACCTGTTATACTGTTGAACACCGATCCGGCATTGGCCAATAAAACCGTGCGCATCAAATTTAAGCTGGTAGCCACAGCGGATTTTAAAGTGGATTATACACCCTGGGACAGCCTGCGCGTAATATTCTCTAACCGCCTTGAAAAGCCCGTGTGGTGGAATGTGTGGATAGGTGAGCTGGGCGCATATTCCCGGGTAAAGCATGAGCTGTTCATCCGCGTATCCGGTACTACGGAGCTACCGGCTACTAACAGTGACGCCACTACTACGCCGCGGGTACTGTATTATACCCGCCGTTTTAAAGCCTTCCTGAGCGATCCCCTGTTATGGGTGCAGAACAACCCGGCTGCCGGTTATACGCTAACACCTACTACCAATAATAACTACTTTTTTTACAGCATTACTAACCCGGAGAAAAAGTATTTACTGGAGCTGAACCCGGCCGATAACCGGTATTATTTCCGGGATGAGGATGGCAACCGCATTGTGTAAAACAAATTATTCGTCATGCAGAAATTGAAACACATTCTTATATATATGCCTGCGCTGCTGCTGTTACTGGCAGCCTGCGCACGCGATAAAGGCAATTATGATTACGTGGAGCTGCCGGATCCGCAGATCAGTAACCTGGATACCCTGTATAACGCCATTACCGGCGATAGCCTGATCATTACACCAAAGATCACCCTGGCCTCCGGCAAAAATGATTACAGCTGTTACTGGAAAATAGATGTAGCCGCAGAAGCCCGCAGCCAGGACTATGAAGGCCGGGAGCTGCGTATTGTATTTGGGTTGCCGGCCGCACGTTATCCCACGCAGCTGGCTGTAACGGATAATACCACCGGCATGAAATACTTTTACAAGTTTGACATTGTAGCGCAAACAGAATTTACCAAAGGCCTGCTGGTATTAAGTAATAACAATAACCAGGCAGTACTGTCATTCGTAAAGCCGGATGGCACCGTACGGCCGGATATTTACCCATCCATTAACCAGGAAGCGCTGCCCGGCCCTGCCAAACAGCTGGTGCCCATTCAGAATATGTTTTACCTGAATACCCTTACTGCCTACTGGATCACGTATGACGGGGACCAGAACGGTGGTGTGCAGATAGACGCCAGCAGCTTAAAAAAGAATAAATACATACCGGAGAATTTTTTCGATGCCCCGTCCACTACGCATGCAGATTATTTGCTGAACATGGTGAATGGTACTACTAATGCTATCATAGACGGCAAGCTGTATATAGGCGCTACGGAAACTGCTCCCTTTTGGCCCTATTACGGTTTTTGGGGCGTGCCCATTAACGGCAACTACTCACTGCATCCGCAGCTGATGGAGAACTTTGCGGAAACAGCGCTATCCGGCAGAGGTAACAGCTACTTCCTGGGTTACGATAAGAACCGTAAGGCCTTTGTACGTTTTTTTGTCAATACTTTTTATGATGTGAACTACACGGTGCTGGGCGATGCCTTTGATCCCAAACAGGTGAAGATGGACATGATCTATATGAACCGCTTTAACGATAATGAGCTGTATGCCATTGGCGACAGCCTGGGTAAGAAGCTGGAGTTAAAGTTCAGGGTGGATTTTACAGATAGTACCCAGCGCTTTTATCCCACCTATAAAAGGCCCTTCCCCGGCGCCGGCCTGTTAACGGCAGGCACCAAATGGCAATCGTCGCCCATCGGGGTGTTCTTCTTCAGCGCCAACGATGTTATTTACCGTTATAACCCGCTGAACAACGATATTAAATCCCTGCAAACTACCACTGCCGGTAAAAAGATCACCCTGCTGAAAGTATTACAGGGCGGCAATTTGCTGGTGGCAGGTGCAGAAGGCGGCAGCATTTATTACCTGGACATCAGCACCGGTAAGCTGGGACAGCTCATTAAAAAAATAAACGGCATCCCCGGATCGCCGCAGGATATTATACTACGTGATTAAACTTTAAATCAATAAATAACATGCAAAAATGGATATTATTCGCTTGTGTAGCATTCCCTCTGCTAACCAAAGCACAAAGCGGCAACTTTGTATTAAACGGTAAACTGGGCCACCTGAATGCGCCTGCCAAAGCCTACCTGGACCGCCGGGCGGAAGGTAAGATCATGCTGGATTCCGTTATACTGAAAGACGGCGCCTTCCAATTTAAGGGTAAGGTAGATGGCCCTTTATTATGTATGCTGATGGTAGATCATGATGGCGCAGGCTTATCTAACCCACAAACGGCGCCGGATAAACGGCTTATTTACCTGGAAAAGGGCACCATTACCCTGGTAGCTGCTAATACCCTGGAAGATGGTACCATCACCGGTTCCGCCATCAACACGGAAAATGAGCGCTACAAAAAATTCCTGTCGCCTTTTGATGAGCAGATGAACAGCATTAATAAAGATTTTGGCGCCGCTACCGACGAACAACGCGGGGATACCAATTTCACCAAAGGCCTGGATGCGCGCTTTCATAAAGCGATAGCAGAGAAAAAGGAGCTGATGCAAAAGTTCATCGCAGCCAATCCTAATTCCTTTTTCAGCATAGTGGCCCTAAAGGAGCTGGCCGTACATACTAATATGGACCTCACGCTGCTGGAACCTATGTATAAAGGTTTAACACCGGAGCTGCGCAACAGCCCCGCCGCAAAAGAGTTTGCCGCTTCTATGGAAAAAGAGCGCAACCTGGCAATAGGCGCTGCTGCGCCCGATTTTACGCAGAACGATGTAAATGATAAGCCGGTAAAGCTCTCTGATTTCCGCGGTAAGTATGTGCTGCTGGATTTCTGGGCCAGCTGGTGTGGCCCCTGCCGTGCTGAGAACCCGGTAGTGGTAAAGGCCTTCAACCAGTATAAAGACCGGAACTTCACCGTGCTTAGCGTATCCCTTGACCAGCCGGGCAAAAAGGACCTATGGCTGGCAGCCATTAAAAAAGATGGCCTGGAAGGCTGGACGCACGTATCTGACCTGAAGTACTGGAGCAATGCAGTAGCCGGATTATACGGCGTAAGAGGCGTGCCCACCAACTTCCTTATTGACCCTGCCGGTAAGATCGTAGGCCGCAACCTGCGTGGCGAGCTGCTGGAAAAGAAGCTGGCAGAGCTGCTGGACAAAGGCGCTGCTCATAATTAATTATTTAACTATCCTATAAGAGCAGTTCCGCTTTTAATACCTCAAAGTTTCCCTTTTTAAAAAGCCGTTGCAATAGCAGCGGCTTTTTGCTGCTTATAATAATTCATCAGTATTACAGGATAATCCATTTTACAGGTGTTGGGCTTTCCCCATTTTTATTAACCACTAAATTTAATGCAGATGAAACTACTTCCCGTTATGATGATGGCCCTGTGCCTGTTAGCCTGCCATCCGGCAAAACCTGTAAAACGTTATGGCATGGTTACCGGCTTAAAGCCGGAAAAGATCGCTTATTACAAACAATTGCATGCCGCTGCCTGGCCCGGCGTATTAAAAACCATTAAAGCATGCAACATTGACAATTATTCTATCTATCTTCAGAAAATAGATGATAAGTATTTCCTTTTTAGTTACTTTGAATACACCGGCACTAACTTTAACGCAGATATGAAAAAAATGGCTGCCGATACCACTACCCAACGCTGGTGGAAGGAGACGGCGCCCGCGCAGCTGCCCTTGCCCGGGGCAGCCGGTACCCAAAGTACCTGGACTATCATGGAAGAAGTGTTTCACACCCCTGGAAATAATTAACTCCCTATGGCTGAATCCTATAACCAGGGGCCTGTAACATTACGGGCCCTTAATTTTTATATTATCTTTAAGGGAGTTTAAACCTATGCCTATTCCTATGCGGTCCTGTTACCTTATTATATATATGCTGTGTTTTGCATTCTCCGCTGCAGCGCAGGATACACTGATCACTAAATATCCCAACGGTAAAACAAGCGAAATGCAGGTGCGCAGGAATGGCGTTACCTACGCGGTGGTGAAATATTCAGCGAACGGCCGCAAAAAGTTTAGATGGAATATAGATAAGTGCACCCTGGAAGGGTACCTGCTTATTGACCATGATGATAGCCTGATCAGCGGGTTTATAAAACTATGCCCTGACCGTACGGAGATCCAGCATTACGGTGAGGGCAAGCCTTTTTACTCCATTACCCATTACCAGGATAATAAGATCCACGGCACCTTCCAGGGCTTTGACCGGGATGGGGTGCTGAATGTGCAGGGGCAGTATGATCAGGGGGTGCGTACCGGCGTTTGGAGATATTACCGCACGGATGGGATTGTGGAAAGCAGGCTGCACCTGGGCGCACTGCCTGATTACAAGGGCATCTCCATCACTTTCACTATCATACCTGTTGGCATTACCCTGCTGCTGTTAGGTATGAGCGCACTGGTAATGATCAGCAGCCGCAGCTACCGCTCGTGGTATACCATGATCAGTATTGTTAGCATTGCTTTATTTGCGCTGGCATTTTTTGCGGCGCTGTTCCCATGGTATCCGTATGCGGATCTGGTGAACGCGTTCATTATTCATTATTTCTTAGCCGTCATGGGCACTTTGCTGGCAGTAACCCTGCTGGCTTCTGTGATCAGCCTGGCCTGGGCTACCCACACGGGCGTACGCCGCTGGTTCAGCAGTGTAGTGGTTTTTGTTACTATTGTATTGATACTATACACTATAGTAGTGGCTACGCTGGCCCGTAACGGCTTAAGCAGCCTGATTATATAAGGTACGTTCTGCACCGCCAATTCAGCGCCAATTGGTACATTTGCCTGTTTTATTTAATTTACGGCGTGAGGGTTTCTTAAATGTACAAACACATGGACGGCATACCATCCGGAGAGGGTTTGATAGCACGGATGATTGAAGGGGATGAGTCGGCTTTCACGAGCATTTACCGGCAGTACCATTCTGCGCTGTATACTTACCTGTTGCGCATCTGCAAAATACCTTCGCTTGCAGAGGACCTGGTGCATGATGTATTCCTGAAAGTATGGGAGATCAGGCACCGTATTGATCCCGCTCTGCCCTTTACCGGCTACCTGTACCGTATTGCCCGCAACCATGCTTTTAAAACCCTGAAAAAGCTGGCCTATGATGAGGTGTTGCAGGAAAAAGTATTGGAACATCTCCAGTTCCAGGGCAACGGGCCGGAACAAATGGTGAATGAAAAAGAGTACAACCGTTTATTCCAGGAAGCCCTGGGCCGTTTAACCCCCCAGCGCCTGCACGTGTTCCGCTTGTGCCGGCAGGAAGGCAAAAGTTATGATGAGGCAGCGGCTATCCTGGGCATTTCCCGCAATGCAGTAAAAAAACATATGGTGTTAAGCATGCGGGCCATTCATAATTATATTTACCGCCAGGGGCTGGTAATCACTCTTTTATACCTCGCGCAAAATATATTTTAACTTTTTTTTCAGGAAGGGGTACCCTAACACCCGGTTTTCGGATATATATACCTTGGATACCTGTGTCAAACAGTATCTGTTATTCCACTTATGTCTGAAACCAAAGGCCACTACGAACAACTGTTACAACGCTACCTGGAAGGTAGCTGTACGCCCGAAGAAGCAGCAGCGCTGTACAACTGGCTGAAGTCTTCAGACGCGCACCGTCCCCTGTTGGCCAGGCTGCAGCAGGAGTTTGAACAGGTTATTAATGAGCCCCACGAAGTACCTGCCGCTGTAAGCGACCGGATAGAAGCCCGTTTGCTGCAGAACATCAGCCGTAATAAAATAGTGCCTTTACGCCATCCCTGGCGCTGGGCAGCTGTAGCCTCTGTATTAATGTTATTACTGGCCGGCAGCGTATACTGGTTCTATAAAACAGATAAGTCGCATAACATTGCCTCAAACATGGCGCTGAGTAAGAAAAGTGTAATTGGCAGTGATGTGGCGCCGGGCACCAATAAAGCCGTGCTTACGCTGGCAGATGGCACTACGGTGGAGCTGGACAGCGCCGGCAACCAGGTGCTGCAGCAGGGTAAAACCACCGTGCAGCAGCGCAACGGCCGGCTGGAATATGCCGCGCAGGGCAAAGGTGAAGCTATTGGTTATAATACACTGGTAGTGCCACGCGGCGGCCAGTTTAATATTGTGTTGCCGGATGGCAGCCATGTATGGCTGAATGCCGCCTCCCGCCTGAAATATCCCACTGCCTTTACCGGTAAGGAAAGGGTGGTGGAGCTGCAGGGACAGGGATATTTTGAAATAGCGCATAACGCAGATCAGCCGTTTATTGTAGATGTTAATAATACACATATACAGGTATTGGGAACCCGTTTTGACATTATGGCCTATCCTGACGAGCAAAGCCTGAATACAACCTTATTGGAAGGCGCCGTACGCGTACAAAGCGGTGAGCGCCAGCAGCTATTGAAACCCGGACAGCAGTCGGTACTGGAATATACCACCGGCCAAATGTTCGTACGCCCGGCAGATATAGACCAGACCATTGCCTGGAAAACAGGCTTTTTTGAGTTTGACAATGCCGGCATGAATGTGATCATGCGCCAGGTGGCCCGCTGGTATGATGTTGATGTGGCCTATGGCAATGAAAAAAACAGCCGCCTTTTTGGAGGCCGTATCAGCAGAAGTCTGCCTTTATCTGAAATATTGCATATGCTGGAAGCGAATGGCGCAAAATTTAGCCTGGAAGGGCGGCGGCTGACGGTTACAGCAGAGTAAACCACGTCATCAATTCATACCTGGCCGCTACCACGTGCGGCCGGGTATGAATTATTAAAACTGATCGTAAACATGAATAACGTTATGAAGCCTGAAACAAGCTAACATGCACAAGGGGGGCAACACCTATGAAAAAAGCCGGAAGTGCTCGCAACACCCCCGGCAGAACGTCTGGGTTCCCAAAGAAACAATTAGTCCCGTTTAGAACTATTATCTGGTCATTCCCAAACACTACAAAAGTATGTATTTAAACTTTAGTGGTAAAGCTTCCGCTACCCGGAAGCTACCTACCTGGTGTGAGCATGCTCATGCTATTGAAAAGCAATACCAAAATCAAATCACGGACCATGGTATTACAGCAAAAAGCCTGCTGGCCCGTAAAATGCTCTGCGTTATGAAACTGACTGCCTTTTTAATGCTGGCAGCCTGCTTGCAGATAAGCGCAAAAGCAGTGTCCCAGCAGATCACACTTTCAGAAAAGAACGCATCGCTGAAAAAGGTGCTGAAAGAAGTATCCCGTCAGGCGGGTATGTCTATAGTGTATGATGAGAACATGCTGTTACGCACTAAGCCTGTAACCGTATCGGTAAAAAATGCCACGGTGAAAGAGGTGCTGGACGAATGCCTGCGCGATCAGGCTATGTTCTATAGCATTGATGGCTCACGTATTATTATACAGGTACGCCCTGCGGCTAAAATGCAGCAGGATACCACCGTTAGCATCAGTGGCCGCGTAACCGACGAAAAAGGCCAGCCTATACCCGGCGCCACCATCCGCGTTAAAGGTACCAACACCGGTACTGCTACGGATGGCGAGGGCAGGTACAACATCCGCGCACCCCGCAACAGTGAGCTGCTGGTATCCTTTGTAGGTTACAACCAGCATACTTTCCCTGCTGTTGCCGGTACACAGAATGTGCAGCTGCAGGTTTCACAAACCGCTTTAACGGAAACGGTAGTAGTAGGTTACGGCGTACAAAAGAAAAGCGTGGTAACCGGCGCTATCTCCAGCGTAAAAGCTGCTGATATTGAGAACCAGCCGGTAACCCGCCTGGAACAAACCCTGCAGGGCCGCACCTCCGGTGTTACCATTGCAGCCAGCAGCGGCCAGCCCGGCTCCAGCGCCAGCGTACGTGTACGCGGCGTTACCTCCTTTAATAACAGTAACCCGCTATGGGTAGTAGATGGGGTAGTGGTAGATAACGGCGGCATCAGCTACCTGAACCCGCACGATATAGAATCCATGGAAGTGCTGAAAGATGCTGCTTCCCAGGCTATTTACGGTGCGCGTGCAGCCGCCGGCGTTATACTTATCACCACTAAAAAAGGTAAGGCCGGTAACACACAGGTGAGCTATAATGGTTATTATGGAACCTCTGCACCTGCTAAAAAGCTGCATATGCTTAACGCTACCGAATACGCTACCCTGCGTAATGAGGCAGCTGTAAATGCAGGTAAGGCCGCACCCTTTGCCAACCCGTCATCTTTTGGCGCCGGTACCGACTGGCAGGATGTGATCTTTAATAACAGCGCCGCCCGCCAGAGCCATGAGATCAGCGTAAGCGGCGGTAGCGAAAAATCTACCTTTTACAGCTCCGTAGGTTACCTGAAACAGGATGGTATTGTGGCTACTGATATCTCCAAATACCAGCGTGTGAACCTGCGCCTGAACTCTACGCATAAATTATCACAGTGGGTAACTGTTGGGCAGAATGTAGGTTACTCCTACGAAAAATCCATTGGCCTGGGTAATACCAACAATGAATTCGGCGGTCCTTTAAGCTCTGCCATCAACATGGATCCTATTACACCGCTGGTAGTAACGGATCCTGCTGTTGCAGCAGCACAGCCTTACCTGAACCTGGGTGTTGTAAAAGATGCCGGCGGCCGCCCATATGGTATTTCCAGCCAGGTAGGCCAGGAGCTTACTAACCCCCAGGCATATATTCAAACCCGTTTGGGCAATTATTCCTGGGCACATAACATAGTAGGTAACGCGTATATAGAAGTGCAGCCCATTAAAGGCCTGCGCCTGCGTTCCACAGTAGGTACCAAAATAGGTTTCTGGGGCGATGAGACCTTTACACCTATTTACTACCTCAACTCCTCCACCAACACTACCCGTACTTCTTTCCTGCGTAGCAACAACCAGCGTTTTGACTGGAACCTGGAAAACACGCTGTCTTATAGCAAAGTAGCGGGCTTGCATAACTTCACGGTGCTGTTAGGACAGGGTGCTTATAAAGACAACCACACCCGTGGCACCAGCGTTACTTATTACGAGATACCGGCTACCAATTTTAAAGAAGCTTCCCTGAACTTTAATGTGCCCAGCGATAAGCGCGTATCATCCGGTTCAGAAGGTATCGATCATACCGTGTCTTCACTGTTTGCCCGTTTGGATTATAACTACGATGAAAAATACCTGGTACAGGGTGTTATACGCCGCGATGGTTCATCCCGCTTTGGTGTAAATAACAAGTACGGTAACTTCCCTTCCTTTTCACTGGGCTGGGTAAGCTCCCGTGAAGACTTCTGGCCTAAGAACAATGTAGTTGATTTCTTAAAGATCCGCGGTGGTTACGGTATTGTAGGTAATGATAACATTAACGACTTTGCATATGCCTCTACCCTGGGTAGTGGCCGTAACTATACCATCGGCAACAGCGGCAGCTACCTGATAGGTTACAGCCCCAATGCACCGGCTAACCCGGATCTGAAATGGGAACAAACCAGCCAGACCAACGTTGGTTTTGAAGCCACCCTTTTCCGCGACTTCTTTGTGAATTTTGACTGGTACAAAAAAGTAACCACCGGCATTTTGCGTAACCCGCGCATCCCGGCCTACATAGGCTCCAACACCAACCCTGCCGCTAACGTAGCAGATATGGATAACACCGGCCTGGAGCTGGAAGTAGGTTACCGCAAACAGCTGGGTGATCTGAACCTGGGTGTGAACGCCAATGTATCTTACCTGAAAAATAAAGTAACCAACCTGGGTACCGGTGTAAAATATATTACAGACGACCAGGTGCCTTTTGTAGCCAGCAGCTACCCCTTAACACGTATTGCAGTAGGCCAGCAGTATAATGCATTCTATGGTTTTAAGACCCTGGGCGTTTTCCAGAACCAGGCAGAGATTGATGCATATACAAAAGATGGTAAAAGGATCCAGCCGGGTGCACAACCAGGCGACTTCCGCTGGGCGGATCTGAATAATGATGGTGTGATCAGCGATGCGGACCGCACATTTATTGGTAACCCTATCCCCAGCTGGGCATACGGTTTCTCCATCAATGCGGCATACAAAGGATTTGATCTTACCATATTCGGTCAGGGCTCTGCCGGCAACAAGATCTTCCAGGCGCTGCGCAGGCTGGATATTCCCAATGCCAACTGGCAAACCACGGCCCTGGGCCGCTGGCATGGTGAAGGTACTTCCTCCGATTTTCCCCGTTTGAATGTGGATGATCCGAACAAGAACTTTACCAACCCTTCAGATTTTTACCTGGAAAGCGGCAGCTACTTCCGTATGCGCAACATACAGCTGGGCTATACCTTACCGGGCACGCTTACCAAAAAAGCGCTCATTTCAAAAGTACGTGTATATATAATGGCTGAGAACCTGTTCACCATTACCGGTTACAGCGGCTATGATCCTGAAATTGGCGGCAATGACCGTAGTAATGGCGTATTGAGTGTGGACCGCGGTATTTATCCGCAGGCCCGTTCTTACATGGCAGGTTTAAATGTTACTTTTTAAAACTATTGAAAGATGAAGCAACGTAATATCACATATATCGCATTAGTGGCCGCCGGCCTTTCCATGGCAGCAGCCTGTAGCCGTGGTTTCCTGGATGTACAGCCCAGGGGCACCATACTGGAAGAGAATTATTACAAAACAGCGGCAGAAGCCTATACCGGCCTGATAGCCATTTATGATAAAGTACCCTGGACCAGCAATGGTTATGTAACCAAGGTAGGTGTGGCAGATGCCGCATCAGACGATCACCTGGCTGGCGGCGGCGGCCCTAACGACGTAAGCCAGCTGCAGGTTATTTCCAACTACACCTTAACGCCGGCAACCGGCCCGCAGGACGATATCTGGGCTAACAGCTACCAGGGCGTTTTCCGCGCCAACAAGCTGCTGCAAAAGCTGCCCGGCGTAACCGCTATGGATGAAAATACCAAAGCGCGTTTTACGGCAGAAGCAAAATTGCTGCGCGCCTATTTTTATTTCGACCTGGTACGCTTTTTCAAGAACATACCGCTTACGCTGGAACCTATTGAAAAAAACGACTGGTATAATATACCACAGGTAACACCGCAGGAAGTATATGCGCAGATAGAAAAAGACCTGAAGGAAGCTATTGCAGAAACTAACCTGCCCAATACCATCAATGCCGCTTCAGAAGGTGGCCGCGTAACCAAAGGCACCGCACATGCCCTGCTGGGTAAGGTATACCTGTGGGAGCAGAAGTGGACAGAGGCTATTGCAGAATTCCAGGAAGTGAATGGCGCCACCCCCGGCGATGTAAGCGCTACCTACGGTTATAAGCTGCTGGCTAATTTTGGTGATCTGTGGAAAACAAAGTTCAACTCGGAATCCATTTTTGAAATGTCTTTCACCTCTACTTCTGCCGGTAACTGGGATTGCGTATCCTGTTCAGAGGGTAATGTGCTGGGCATTATGGTAGGCCCCCGCGCTTACAAGGCATTAAAAACAGGCGCGCCTGATTATGTATCCGGCTGGAGCTTCCTGCCTGTTACAACCAACCTGTTCAACGCCATTCATAACGATCCCCGTTATCTCTATACCGTTGCTAATCTTGATAGTCTTGAAAAGAACGGTATTGCCTCTTATGAAAAAGGCTACAACAACACCGGCTATTTCCTGGAGAAATTTGCCGGCCGTGTATCTAACAAGAGTACCGGCGGTGGCCCTTCTGAGCTGAACTTCGGCATTAATATGTACGAGATCCGTTTGGCAGATACTTACCTGATGGAAGCAGAGGCCCGCGTACGCAATGGCGAAAGCGGCCTGGCCGGCACCCGCTCCTATGCGCTGCTGAATGCCGTACGCGCCCGTGTAGGCTTACCCGCTATACAAGCTACTTTTGATAACATTTTTAATGAGCGCCGCTTAGAGCTGGCAGGCGAAGGCAAACGCTGGTTTGACCTGGTACGTACCGGCAGAGCCGCCACCGTACTGGCTACCCGCGGATTCGTAGCCGGCAAGAACGAAATATTACCTATTCCACTGTTAGAGCTGGACAACACCAAGATCGAGCAGAGCAAGGAATGGGGCGGCACTAAGTAGGTTCCAAAGCCTGGCACCACAGGAGCACTAAAGCATAATCAGGGCACCACACCGCAACCGGGCGGTAACCGGTTGCGGGCCCCTTTTTGGTTCCTTTTTGGGGAAGCAAAAAGGAACAGAAAAAAGAAATATATTTGATGAAATGAGAGCCGGCGGGCAGGAATGTTTACATTCCCCCGCCGCTTTCATAAAAACAAATACCGTTATGAAGGCACCAGGAAACCACTTATTATTTGCACTGTTATGCGTTCTGCCATTAATAGGCAACGCCCAGCAACCCCCCAAACGCTGGCAGTTTGAGAAAAAACCGGTATGGGCCGATGAATTTAATTACAGCGGTTTACCGGATTCCACCAAATGGGGCTACGATATTGGCGGCAGGGGCTGGGGCAACAATGAGCTGCAGTATTACACCAACAGCATTAAAAATGCATCTGTAGCTAATGGTGTACTTTCCATTACTGCCCGCAAAGAAAGTATGGAAGGAAAGAACTACACTTCTGCACGTATTGTTACCAAAAATAAAGGCGATTTTCTGTACGGCCGTTTTGAGATCAAAGCCAAGCTGCCCGCTGGCAGAGGCACCTGGCCGGCCATATGGATGCTGCCTACAGACTGGGTTTATGGCAACTGGCCTAAGTCGGGCGAAATAGATATTATGGAGCATGTAGGGTATGACCTTAACAACATTCACATTACCGCGCATACAGAAGCGTATTATTTCAAGATCAATACTCAAAAAACAGCTACTAAGATTATTCAGAATGCTACTACGGCATTTCATTTGTACCGGGTAGACTGGACCCCGCAATACATGCAGGGATTTATTGACGACCAGCTAATATTTGAATTTAAGAATGAAGGTACCGGTTACAAGGTATGGCCCTTCGATAAACGTTTTCACCTGCTGCTGAATGTAGCCGTAGGCGGCGACTGGGGCGGGCAAAAGGGCATTGACGACAATACTTTTCCCACCGCCATGGAAGTGGATTATGTACGGGTTTATAAAATGATTGATAAATAACGATGGAAAAGATGAAAGTATTATTATTGTTAGGCGCCCTTTTTACAACAACAGTATATGCACAGAACGGCGGCGTATCGTACTGGCTTACAAAATCAGACCGCTCGGTAACCTTTACCAAACAACCCGCCGGCCTGGTATTTAAAACCGCGAAGAACAATCATCCCACCATTACAGTAAATGCAGCGCAAACCTTCCAGGAAATAGATGGTTTTGGATATGCGCTTACCGGTGGCAGCGCTACCTTAATTCATTCGCTTTCGCCTGCCAGGCAGGATGCTTTACTGAAAGACCTGTTCCTGACCAGCGGCAATAACATTGGCGTGAGCTATTTGCGTGTAACCATTGGCGCATCAGACCTCAGCGATACTACTTTCACTTACGACGAAATGCCCGCCGGGCAAACAGATACCAGCCTGGCGCACTTCAGCATAAAGGAAGATGAAAAGGATGTGATACCTGTGCTCAAAAAAATACTGGCGCTCAACCCATCTATTAAAATATTAGGTTCTCCCTGGACTGCTCCCACCTGGATGAAAAGCAATAACAGCTTTAAAGGCGGCAGCTTAAAACCGGAGTACTACGGTGTATATGCGCAGTATTTTGTAAAATATATAAAAGCTATGAAGGCAGCCGGTATTACCATTGATGCCATTACCCCGCAGAACGAGCCTTTGCATGGCGGTAATGTGCCCAGCATGGTAATGCAGCCCGCAGAACAGGCCGATTTTATTGGTAACCATTTAGGCCCGGCCTTTAAAGCTGCCGGTATTAAAACAAAGATCATCATCTACGATCATAATGCCGATAAACCGGAGTACCCCATTACCGTGCTGGATAATCCCACAGCACGGCAGTATATTGATGGCAGCGCGTTTCACCTGTATGCCGGTCCTATTACAGCATTAAGCAAGGTGCATGATGCTTACCCGCAGAAACACTTATACTTTACGGAGCAATGGGTAGGCAAGCCCGGCACCTTTGATAAGAACCTGAGATGGCATGTAAGCACCCTGATCATAGGTGCTACCCGTAACTGGAGCCGGAATGTAATAGAATGGAACCTGGCGGCTGATCCGGCTTACAACCCGCATACAAAGGGTGGCTGCACGGAGTGTATGGGCGCAGTGACCATCGGCCCCAATGACCTGGTAGAAAGGAATGTAGCCTACTATATTATTGCACATGCATCCAAATTTGTACGGCCCGGCGCAGTGCGCATCAGCACAAATGTTCCCGGTCAGTTAAACAATGTAGCCTTTAAAACAAAGGATGGTAAAAAGGTGCTGATCGTTATTAACGATGGCAGCGAAGCGCAAACATTTAATATAGCGTTCAATAATAAGATAGTTACCAGCTCGCTGGATAGTGGGGCAGTGGCTACATACGTTTGGTGAGAATGTAAAATAATAAATATAAAATGTAAAAGTGGAATGCAGCGAAGCTTTTAAAGCTGTATTCCACTTTTGTATTTATCCTGTTCATAGAGTCTTTTAAATGGTCTCTATGAACCTCCTTTGTTGGTTTAAGATTTTACATTCCTCATTTTACATTCTGCGCCTGGCTTGCTGTCCACCAGTTTTGCCAGCTGTTCCGTTGCAGAATATTCACCGGCTCACCGATCAGCGGAGTTGCTACCGGAAATTCTTTTTGTTTTGCCAGCTGTGTAAGCCGCGTAATGGGCTCATTCCAGGGATGATTTGCTAATGTGAATTTTCCCCAGTGTACCGGCAGCAGCAGCTTCGCCTGCAGGTCTATAGCGGCCTGCAGCGTTTCATCGGGCATCATGTGTATATAAGGCCAGGCCTCATCGTATTGCCCGCACTCCAGGATGGCCAGGTCCATGGGGCCGTATTTTTCGCCAATGGTTTTAAAGTGGGTATCATAGCCGGAATCTCCGCCTAGGTAAATAGTATAACCATACAATTGCAGCACAAAAGAGCTCCATAATGACGTGCCGCGCCGCAGTCCCCTGCCGGAAAAATGCCGGGCCGGTGTTGCTGTAAGTGTAATGCCGGGCATGGGGTTCTCTGTTTCCCACCAGTCCATTTCCGTAATGCGCGTATCATCATTACCGAAGCAATCTGCAATATCCCTGCCCACACCTAATGGTGTGTAAAAGACACTGGTTTTGGGTTTCAGCTGTGTCAGCGTTTTGCGGTTCAGGTGATCATAGTGGTTGTGGGTAATGATCATCAGGTCAATGGCAGGCATGTCTTCCGGTTTATATACATCCGTACCGGGATAGGCTTTCATCATACCGGCTATAGGCGAAACACGCCCGCTGAAAACAGGATCAACCAGTATATTAACGCCTTTGCAGTGAATAAGGTAAGAGGAATGCCCGAACCATACCACTACCGGTGTTTCCGAATGCAGCGCAGCCAGGTTTGTTCTTACAGATGGTAAAACATGTGAAGGTTGTATAGTAGCCGGCCGTTTGAACTGGTCACGGATAATTTGCCCGTAAGAAGCATTTTCCGCCAGCATAGGCGTGGGAGATAAGTTCTCAAATTTGCCCTGCTTGTAGTTTTCAGAATCGCTCAGCGAACGCCATTGTTTTTTCATTGGTTCAATATCCTGGTGATAAAGGCAAAGGTCCGTAAAAGTGGGGAAATGTGACCGGGTGGGCTAAAAATGTACGCTCGACATCAACCTGAAAATAGTGCCCAGCCCTGGCAGACTGCCGTTAAAATACACGGCATAACAGATCCAGGAGGGAATGGAAATAAATCCCAGGAGCATAATGTATTTCCCATGCTGCCGGGTATCCTGGCTGTAAGCATACATGCGTGAGCCGTCCGGCAAAGTTTTTTTAGCGGTGAAAAGGAAAATGCCAATGAAAAGCCCCAGCATTCCGCCAAGCAGGGCGGAAAGATAGCCGACCACCGTCCATATAGTGCTGCCATTATCCGGTGTAGCCAGTGTGGTGAACCTTTCCTGGTTAATGCGTTCCAGGTCGCTGGTGGTTAAGGCCAGGCCCCTTGCCTGCAGCAGCTGCAGAGCCAGCGCGTAATCATAAGTTCCCCACTCATCCCGTTTTTCTATCACCTCCATCAGCTCCTCATCAGTGAAAGACAGTAAGTAATAATCACTTTCCGCTTCATGCGTGTGCACGCTCACAGGCTGCCACAGCAAGGCATCCGCAGTACGGAAACAATTGGAAGGTATTTTTAAACGGTAGGGAAGATCGAAGTTCTGACCTATGAAAGTAGAGGGCAGTAGCACCGGGTCTGCTTCCAGCACGCAGGGAATATCGTTTTCAACTAATAGCTCCTGTACTGCACAGGCCTCATCCTGGGTAGCAAATTTCCGGAACGTCAGGTACTCATACATAGGTAGGGTGGATAATTATCTGTTTTTGCTAATTACGCTTTCTCGATATGAAAGTAGTGAAAAACGTTAAAAAAAGCCAGCCGGTTTGGCAGCAAGGTAAATTTGGCTACTTTTGGCCGTAGCCCGGCTGCCGGAAATCCACCGCAGCCACCGGTCAGCGGAATTGGAAACATCAGAAAAAATATTTTACCAATGAACAACAAAGGGATCAGAGCCATTATTACAGGCAGCACCGGCATGGTAGGAGAAGGCGTATTACACGAGTGTTTGCAAAACCCGCTGGTGGAAGCGGTTTTAATTATTAACCGCAAAAGCCTGGGCATTACCCACCCTAAGCTTACGGAGATCATTCATACAGATTTCTATGATCTGTCGCCCATAGAAAAACACCTGCGCGGTTATAACGCCTGTTATTTTTGCCTGGGCGTATCGTCTGTAGGCATGAAGGAGCCGGCCTATTATAAAGTCACCTACACGCTTACTATGCACGTAGCGGAAACCCTTAGCCGCCTGAACACGGGAATGGTTTTCTGTTATGTATCCGGCGCAGGTACGGATAGTACGGAAATAGGCCGCAGCATGTGGGCGCGTGTAAAAGGCAAAACAGAAAATGCCTTGCGGAAGCTGCCTTTCCACAGGGCATATGCTTTCAGGCCGGGATTTATTAAGGCCATTAAAGGATTGCATAATGCGCATCCTTTGTACAAATACATTGGCTGGGTATTCCCTATTGGCCGCAGCTTATTTCCCAATGGTTTCTGTACCTTAACAGAGCTGGGCCTGGCCATGATCCATGTTACCATTAATGATTTTAATAAAGATGTGGTGAATGGGGTGGATATTATTCAGCTGGCGAAGGAATAGTTATGAAGGATTTGTATATTTCGGGTATCATCTACCGTTATGAATAAACGCCTGTTGTACGTATCCTGCTGTATTATTGCCTGTATCACTATTCTTTCACAATGTATCAATAAGTCGGAAAAAAATGAGGCTGCCTTCAGGGGGCCGCAGTATGCTGGCGCCGCTGCCTGTGCCGGCTGCCATAAAAATATTTTTGATGCATACATGGGCACGGCGCATTACCATACTTCCAGGCCGGCCAATACTTCTACCGTAAAAGGATCGTTCACTGCACCGGATCATATTTTTACTTACAGCAATGCTACAGGAGTAGTGATGGAAGCCCGCGACAGCGGCTTGTTCCAGGCAGCCTACAATAATGGTGTGCCGCAGGAGAGCCATCGTTTTGATGTTGTGGTAGGTTCCGGCAGGAAAGCGCAAACCTATTTGTACTGGCAGGACGGGAAATATTTTCAGCTGCCCCTTTCTTATTTTGTACCGGCGCATAGCTGGGCCAACAGTCCGGGTTTTCCGGGAGATCATCCCAAGTTTGACCGCATGATACCGAGCACCTGTTTTGGCTGCCATAGCTCTATGGTAGGCAAAAGCACAGACATGCAGGGTGTACATATTGTAGAATCATTTGAAAAGAACCAGGTTATTTATGGTATCGACTGTGAACGATGTCATGGCCCTGCCGCGGAGCATGTACAGTTTCACAACGATCATCCGAAGGAAAAGAAAGCCATGTACATGACGCGGATAGCTGAGCTAAAGAACCAGCAAAAGCTGGATATGTGCGCGCTTTGTCATTCCGGTTTAGGCACCCCGCAAAAGTCCATGTTCGATTTTAAACCGGGCGATGCATTGTCCGATTATTTCTTTCCTGAATTTACTGCGCCAAAGCGTACGGCACAAATGGATGTGCATGGCACGCAATACCAGCTGTTCACTGCCAGCAAATGTTTTATGAAAAGTAATGACATGAACTGTTCTTCCTGCCATAGCCCGCATAACAGTGAAAGCAATAACATGGAGCTGTTCTCCCAACGTTGTATGCATTGCCATAACACGGCTAACCATAATTTTTGCAAGCTGGCGGAGCTGCCTGCAAACACCCTTGCAAAGAATTGTATAGATTGCCATATGCCGGCATTACCTTCTTCCAACATTACATTGCTTACTAACGGCAAACAAAGCCCTACACCGGATTCCATCCGTACGCACCTGATCACCATTTACAAAGCGGAAACAGAGAAAGTATTAGCGCGTTTAAAGAAAGCCAGCTAATTATCTATTGCTGAACTCCCTATAATATAAAAGGGGGCGGTTTGGCATGGTTTTACTTGTACAGGTTTAAAAGAAAACCATGGATAGCATTAACCAACAGCAGCCCGAAAAGAACCGGGAAAACCTGCAGGGTATGGAAGCCGCCCAGAAGCTGAAAGAGCTGGGTGAAAAAGCTAAGACCTGTTTTTTCTGCACCCATATCACCACCGGTAAGCAATTTGCAGTACGTCCTATGGCCGTTCAACAAATAGATGATGATGGTACTTGCTGGTTCCTGAGCGCTACCGATAGCGAAAAGAACATTGATATAGCTGAAGACCCGGCTGTACAGCTGTTATTCCAGGGCAGCACCCATTCGGATTTTTTAAGCTTTTACGGCCATGCCACCATCAGCCAGGACAAAGCAAAGATAGCTGAGCTGTGGGAGCCTGTTTTTAAAACCTGGTTCACAGAAGGGCAGGACGATCCCCGTATATCAGTGATCAGGGTAGTGCCGGAAGAAGGTTATTACTGGGATACCAAACATGGGCAAGTTGTAGCATTTGCGAAACAGGTTGCCGGTGCCATGATGGGAAAAACGCTGGATGACTCAATAGAAGGAACATTAAAATTATAAACGCGCTTTTAAATAAGTTAAGAGGTCCGGGTAATTTACCCGGACTTTTTTATTACATTGGATACGTTCCATTAAATCATCAATAGCCATGCAACATAGAAAAATATTCCTCTTTTGCAGCCTTGCGCTGCTCTTTAATTTTTGTACTGCCCAGAAAAATGCAGGCGGTGCAGGCTGGGTTTCCCTGTTCGACGGAAAAACGTTTAACGGCTGGAAAGTAGGCGATCATGATTCTACTTTTAAAATAGAGAATGGCGCTATTAAAGTAAATGGGCCGGTAGCGCATTTATTTTATGTGGGGGATGTGTGCCAGCATGAGTTTAAGAACTTTGAATTTAAAGCGCAGGTAATGACGCTGCCCGGCTCCAACTCCGGCATTTATTTTCATACCGTTTACCAGGAAAAAGGCTGGCCGGAAAAAGGTTTTGAAGTGCAGGTGAATAATTCGCACACGGACTGGAAGCGCACCGGCAGCTTATATGATGTGGTAGATGTAAGGGAAAAATATGCAAAGGATAATGAGTGGTATACAGAGCATATTATTGTAAAAGGAAAAAGAGTGATCATTAAGATAAATGACAAAACGGTAGTGGATTATACAGAGCCGGAAGGTTACCAGCCGGATGCCAGCCACAGTGGCCGTAAAATAGGGTCCGGTACTTTTGCATTGCAGGGCCATGATCCCGGCAGCACTGTTTATTTCAAGAATATTATGGTAAAACCGCTGGCCGATTAATGGCCAGTGGTTTGAAACGTTAATTTTTTATATTTATCAGATGAAACATACACTTTTACCTGTCATATTACCTTTCGCCCTGCTGCTGTCATGCACATCCGCCACTACTGACACTAACACCGCCACCACTACAATGCCCATTACCGGTACCTGGCGGTTGATATCCGGCACAACAATTACAAAGGGCGACAGCACTGTCACTGATTATACAAAGGGATCCGGCATGATCAAGATCATCAATGATTCCCATTTTGCCTTTTTAAAGCATGACCTTAACAGCCCGAAAGATTCGTCAAACCATTTTGATGCAGGCGGAGGCAGCTATACGCTTACCGGGAATGCCTACACGGAGCATCTGGATTATTACGGAGACCGGAACTGGGAAGGCAAAACATTTGATTTTACTGTTACCATCAGTAACGATACGTTGATACAGCGGGGAATGGAAAAAGTGGAAGGTGCGGGTGTTGACCGTGAGATCATTGAGCGGTATGTAAGGGTAAAGTAACCGGAACTATTGATAGGGGCTATCTTCACTGGTAGCGCCTAAAATTGAGCCGATTAAGTTATATTTGTGTCATGGGTGATCTTATAACCATAAAAAACATCTTGTCTGCACTCAAGCCAGAGCTGATTGAAAAATTTCATATCAGTTCAATTGGCCTGTTTGGGTCTGTAGTGCGGGATGATTTTATGCCTTCCAGTGATGTAGATATTATTGTTGATTTTGCCCGTCCTATTGGAATTGAATTTGTTGACATGGCAGATTATATCGAAAAGAAATTGAAAAGGCCGGTTGACCTTGTTTCCAAGAAAGGAGTAAAGGAAAAATATTACAAAGAAATAGAGCCAGAGATCGTTTATGTCTAAGCGTAAACCGGCATTACTTATCCAGGATATTATTGAAAGTGGTAAGAAGATCCTTACCTACACTACAGGGCTAGACTACGATAGCTTTGCGGCGAATGATCTGGTTGTGGATGCAGTGATCAGGAATTTTGAGATAATCGGGGAAGCTGCAAACAGATTACCAGCTGAATTCAAAGATGCCCATCCGGATATTGACTGGCATCGTATTCGTGGGTTTAGGAACAGGATTGTTCATGATTATTTTGGTATAGACTATGAAATAGTCTGGACCGTAAAAGAAACCTTCTTACCAGATTTAATTTCGCGGTTAAGCTTACTTAATTTATAATTTCAGTAGCTAATGTTCTATATATAAGAAGGCTGCCACGCTCAAGCATGACAGCCTTCTTTAACTCCATCATTACTGCTTCACTATTGCTTTTTAAGAGGACGGTGCATGATCCGGACCACAACAGTATCATATCTTTGCGTAGTGATATCCCTTTGCAGCACATCATCATGATAGGTCAGCGTTGTGTTGTTCTTTATTTTATCAATTAAAAGGCTGTCGTTTAAGATCATAGAAGGCCCTGCGATGTATCCCTTGTTCGTGAATGCCATCATCATACCAAATATAGGCCTCCAGGTAGTAGTGGAGGCAATGGCAACGTAATAGGGTAAAGAGTAATTACCCTTAGAGATCAGGATAGGAAATTTTTTCCGGTAGCTGCATGGATTGGTATAGTAGGTTGGGCATTCCGCCAGTGGGCCGTACTGAGGCAACAGATCCAGCAAAGAATCGGAAACTGCTTTTGGGCCTGGGTTATCAGTAGTGCTCTCCAATTCTGCGATCACCATTAACGAATCATTCTTGCTGATGATCTCTGCTTTTCTGGTTCCCCGCAATACGTTGTTACCGCCTGTAAATGTCAATGAGTAAGAGGAGAGATCATTAGGACCCGGCGTCTCCGGCGAGAAGCCCATACGGGTAATATAATCCGCTATCAGCGCCTGATCATGTATTATATCATTGTTGGTGTACATTACTGCGCCGTCGGATATTATTTCATTGGTTGACTGATAGGATTCATCACTGTTATTATATGGATCAGGTGTAGCATCATCCTTTTTACAGGCAAACAGAAAGGTACACGCCATCAATGCGATCATTACTCTTTTCATGGTCAAATTCGATTTTTAGTTTGTAAACTCGTTTTAGTGAATCAATTTGTATGTAAGACGGCGAATGTTTAAGAACTCCTATCGGCCCGGGAAAAAATTTAAAAAGATAATTTATAGGTTAAATAAGCGCTGAATTTAAACAGCTCATTGGGGTACATATTCAGATCATAGGTCTTATTGTCCTCCGTTATGATCTCCGTACTGTATTTCATAGCGGATTGATTAATAGCGCTGATGCCGGCAATCAAAGTATGCCGCACTTTTTTGGTGTCAAAGTACCAGGCAGCATTCAAATTTACCCGGTTGCTAACGGGGCCTTTGAACGGAGGCTTTACATCCTGGCCAGGGTTGATCATATTCTTTTCCGGATCCAGGGATACGGTAGCAGGAAGCGTGATCCACCCGCCGGTATTAAAATGCCAGAGCAGGCTCAGATCCAGCTTTTTAATGGGATGATATTCCACTAAAACATTGATATGGTTACGCCGGTCGTACCGGTAGGGTTGTTTTTTGCCATTGTAGGCGCTGTCAAACTGCCGCCAGCTCCAGGAAAGTGTGTAGGAAGCAAGTACTTTAAATTTTTCAAACCTCTTTTCGCACATTAATTCAGCGCCATAGCTCCATCCTTTGCCTGTAATGATCTTGTTCTCCACAGAATCGCCATTGAAAAGGATGTTTACATTTTCAGCGAAGCCGGTTACATTATTCATTTTCCTGTAATAAACATCCGCCGTAATATTCACCAGGCGCCGGTTCTTGAACTGGTACCCAAGGTTTATCATACGGCTTTCACCGGGCTTTAACTGGGGGCTGGCCGGCAACCACACTTCCCGGTTAATACCGGTGTACGGGCTGGTAACAAGGTGCAGCATTTGCCCGGTATGTGCATAGGAGAGATTGATCTGCTGATCATCATTTATCCGGTAGCTGGTGAAAAATCTTGGCTGAAAAACCTGGTAGCTATACCTATCATATTTATAGCTGTTAAATTGAACACCAGGCCTTATCAGCAGGTTAGCGCCTATGTTGATATCATTTTCATAATAGGCCGTTAGGTTAGAAAAATGGGGTGAACGCGCAACGGGATAATCATTTGTTTCCTCCTTAAAATCTTCTGTAATGAGCGTATTGTAATCATGCAGGGTATTACACTCAAACTTTGCCCCAAAGCGGGATTGCACATCAGGGGAAACGGCCAGCTCAAATTGCGTTTTTGCCTCGTACCGGATGCCGGATGAATAATTATTGAAAACACGGTTCGTGCTTACCGGCACGCCAATATCGTTTGTCTCCGGCAGCTTATACATTAAAGCAATGTAATTATTATGACCGCTTACGTTAAAGGTAGTGTTTACAAAAGAGCGGCTGTTCAATACGTGATTCCAGTTTGCCGTAAACAGCGCATTGCTCCATTTTTGCAGGTATTCCTGGCTATCCTGTGTTAATTGAAGCCGGTCATTGCCCACATAAGCGCTTAGCTGTAATTTATTATTCCTGTTAAGCAGGTGGGTGAGCTTAACATGCGTGTCTCCAAATAAGGCGTCGTAGGCAAACATGTCCTGGTTGAAAGCATCTCCCACACTTTGTCTTACAGAGGCCATCATTGCGGTGCGGTTTTTCTTCAGCGGGCCTTCTATGGTGGCAGAAACTGCGTTTAGTCCGGCTTCCGCTTCCCCGCTCCAGCGGTTCATATTACCGTCCTTTGAGTTTATTTCGGTTACAGATGATGTGGCTCCGCTAAGCCGGGCCGGGAAATCATTTTTATATTGCTGTACAGATCTTATACTGGTATTGCCTAAGATGGAAACCTCGCCCAGTAAATGAGCGGGATTAAATACCTGGTTGCCATCCAGGAAAAAAAGGCTTTGACCCGGATCGCCGCCTCTTACCAATAACTTACCGCCTGATTCCTGGCTTTCCATATTGCCGGGTAATAAATACAGGGCGCGTACAGGATCGGTTTCGCCCAGCATATTGCTATATAAGCCGGACTGATACCTGTCCAGCTTAATACTGGCATCCTTTCTCAGCATGTTGCCTGCTGCTACCTGGGTTTCAGGCAACAGGGCCGGAGAAAGGAAAAAATTCAGCTGGGTATTTTTAGTGAGATCTATGGTTACGGTTTTTGAAGAAGATCCTGTAAAGGAAACCTGCAGCACATGTTCGCCGGCAGGGAGTATGATACTATAAAAACCATAAACATTTGATTCGCATATGGCCTTTGCCGATACATCCCGCAGGGAAGCAAAGGGGATGGGTTCCAGGCTGTTTTCCTGCTGAATGAATCCGTAGAGCATATGCTTTTCCAGCAAAGCATCGGCCGGCAGGGGAGCATCAGCATGTAAGATGATGATCTTACTGTTTTTTTCGATCACGGATACACGTTGTCCGCTTAAGATCCTGTTCAGCACTTTTCCCAGGGATGCTTCGCCATCCGGCAACGTAATGTTTACGGTACTATCCAGTATAACAGGGGAGTATTCAATATTGAACCTGCTGTAAGCGGCAAGATCATGCAATAGCTTATGTGCATTGCCGGCTGCCGCCCGGCAATGGAACTTTGTATTTAACAGGTTGTTTTGTGCCATCGCATCCGATAACAGGAAACAGCAGGCTACAACAAAAAAAGAACGTAACATACGGATAGGGAAAATAATCGCGGAGCTAAGGTTTAAATAAAATAATGGTATCCTGTTGCTTGCGGTAACGGATGTTAACAAGCAGCTTTAGCTCATCCAGCACCTGTTCCAGCGGTTGTTTCTCAAACCGCGCAGTGATGGCGTAAAGCTGCGGCTGTTCCCGCAGTATGCTATCCGGCTGTATGTAGCAGCTATAATGATCTGCCAGCTCCGCGGCCACCCGGTCAATGGGTGTGTTATCAAATTGCAGGATGCCGGTTTGCCACGACAAATAATTTGAATCCTTCACCTCCTGCATGTTAAACCCGCTCTTATCCAGTACAGCAGCCTCGCTGGCTGAGACGATATGCCGTTCCGCCGCTGCTTCCCTGTTTATGAAAGCCACTTTGCCGATGGTTACCACCAGCCGGTCGTACTGCTGATTGCTATTTACCAGGAAAGAGGTGCCGATCACCTCAAGGTTAGCCCTTATCGTTTGTACGCGGAAAGGGCGGTCCTTATCCTGTTGAACATCAAAATAAGCATCGCCTCGGAGGATAACCGCACGTTCTTTTTTATTGAATTTTTTGGGGAAGCTGATGGAAGCGCCTTCACGCAGCACTACCATTGATCCGTCAGGAAGCGTTAGCTGTTTATTAGCATTTGCTTCCAGGTGAAGCAGGCCCGTATCTTTTTTGAAGAACATCCAGCCTGCAAGGAAAAGGATGCCCGTGAGGCAGGCTGCCAGCAATACCCTTACCATAAAACGGATCTTAGGCTGGGGGGCAGGCGCTGTTTCATCCTTGCCATGCCCGAGTGCCTGGTCCAGCTTATGCCATGCCTGCTGTGCGTCAAAAACAGGCTCCTGCAATATGGCCCCTGATTCCTCCCATAGTTTAAGCACCTGCTGGTAGAACAGCTCATGCTCTGCTGTAGCTGCCCTCCATTCTTCCAGCACTTTCATTTCTGCGCTGCTCTGAAGGCCTTTCAGCTGTTTTTCTATTATTATTGCTATATGTTCAGGTAATGATGTCATACTTTTTTCCTGTAATTAAGACCCGCATTTTTCAAAAACTCCTATCCCCAAAGAAGAAAATAAATAAAACCGGTGGGATCCACAAGCTGGCCTTTCGTATAAATGCCTTTAACAGCTTCATGGCTTTCCAGGTTTGATTGTTGACCGTATTTACAGAAATGCCCAGGTGGTCTGCAATTTCCTGGTTACTCAGGTTGCCGGAGCGGCTTAGCAGAAATACTTCCCGGCACTTTGGCGGAAGATTGTCCATGGCCTTTTGCAGCAATTCACGGTAGTTGATGTTATCCTGTTGCTCCGGTTCCGCTGTCAGATCCCAGGGAGTGGCTTCCTCGTCCCCCGTGTCCCAATCCGTTAAGCTATAAACCGGCAGCTTATTTTCTTTGGTCAGATGGGTAAAGGAGCTGTTCCTTACCGCTGTATACAGGTAAGCGCGGATCTTTGAAGAGCGTATTACTTCCCGGTGCTTCTCCCATATGCGGGTAAAAACGTCCTGCACTATATCCTCGCTGCTTTCTTTGTCTTTAAGGAACGTAAAAGCATATTTACAAAGCGGATCGTAATAGGTTAAAAATAACTCTCTGAATTGGCTATAAAGATCGTTGGGATCCACAGATAAAGGTTTAATAAAAATGATTGCTACCAGCTAATAGCTAAGTTGTAATAAAGGCCGTCAGAACATTGTTCAAGCGGTGCAAGTTAAAGAATAATTATATATTCTATAGCTGCAGCAGACCACTGGGATAAGTATCCAGGTTATTTAACAGGAAATTCACCGGAGTCAGATAAAAATCAACAAGATCCGGCTAAGATACAGGTATCTTAACAGGCAGTGTACCATTAATTTCGGCACTGTTTAACCGTATATGCATATGAGATATATTATTCTGCTGGTTTTTTTACAGCTGCCTGCTGCCTGGTCATTTGGACAGGAGCAGGTATCGGCATTCCCGGTAAAAGATGTTACCATTACCGGCAGTGACTTTTTCCAGGCCGGCAACACGGATAAAAAAGTAATGTTGTCTATAGTGCCTGACCGGTTGTTATATACCTTCAGGAAAAATGCGGGCATACCGGTTAAGCCGGGCGTTAAGCCTTATGGTGGCTGGGAAGCTCCTGAGGTGGCATTGCGCGGACATACTACCGGGCACTATTTGTCGGCGCTTAGCTATTGGTATGCGCAGGAGCCATTGCCCGCAATAAAACAGCGGATCAATTATATAGTAAGCAGCCTAGCAGAGTGCCAGGATAAGCTGGGAAATGGCTACCTGAGCGCTTTCCCTGAAAAAGATATTGACCGGGTTGAAAAAACCGGGGAGGGATGGGCGCCGCATTATACCCTTCATAAAATACTCCAGGGCCTACTGGATGCCTATACTCTTACAGGCAATGAACAGGCACTGAAGGTGGCCACCCGTTTTGGCGACTGGTTTGCTGCACGCGCAGCAAACATCAGCGATACAGCACACTGGGCACAAGTGCTGGATATTATTGAGCAGGGGGGTATTGAAGAATCCCTGCTGAACCTTTATGTTATTACCCATGATGAGAAGCATAAAACAGCTGCCACTTTCTTTGAGCAAACATCCAAACTTAAACCTGCCGCTGAAGGCAGGGATGTGCTGAACAAAAATATTACCAGCAACTACCAGCATGCAAATGCCACCATCCCGCAGTTTATCGGCGCCCTCCGTAAGTATGAGGTTAGCGGGGATGCTTACTACCTGCAGGCCGCTGATTTTTTTTGGAACCAGGTAACCGGCCACCGTGCTTTCAGCAATGGCAGTACCGGTTACAATGAATACTGGCATCACGGCCCTGATACTTTATTGCCGGAGCTGGGTATTAAAGCAGGCGAAACCTGCTGCAGCTATAACCTGGTTAAATTAAGCAATGATCTTTTCCGTATGCATCCGCAGGCTAAGTTCGGCGACTATGTGGAAAGAACACTGTATAACGATATTCTTTCTGCGATCCATCCTGAAACCGGCGGCATGATGTACTTCCATACGCAGCAGCCCGGCGGCTTCAAAACATTTGGTAAGAATGAGGAAGTGTTCTGGTGCTGCACCGGCACCGGTATGGAGGATCATGTGCGTTATGCATCCTCCATTTATTTTCACAGCAAAAATGATCTGTATGTGAACCTTTATGTTCCTTCCAAAGTGAAATGGAAAGCAAAAGGCATCAGCATAGAACAGATTACTTCATTCCCCGATACGGAACAGGCCGCGTTTAAGATCAGCGGAGCAGCTGCGCGGTATGCAATACATTTCAGGGTTCCTTACTGGGCTGCTAAAGGGATCACTGTAAAGGTGAATGGTGAGAACATAGCGGCAGCGCCGGACAGTACCGGCTTTGCGGTGATCAGCCGCAGCTGGCATCACGGCGATAAAGTAACCGTTAACCTGCCTATGCAGCTCCACCTGCAACCACTGCCCGACGCGCCTGCGTATGCTTCTGTAATGTATGGGCCCCTGGTATTGGCCGGTGAGCTGGGGCGCGAAAAAATGGCTGATTCCCTGATCATGACCACTGATTATTTTTTCGGTGATGTGCCCCCGGCTTATGCTGCAACCATAGCAGTGCCTTCCCTTACCGGGACTACGGAGCAGCTGAGCTGGATCCGGAAAATGCCTTCAACAAGGCTAACGTTTACAACGGACCAGACCAGTGATGGGAAGCCGGTGAAACTGGTGCCGGTATCCAGGATCTATGATCAGCGCTTTGCAGCGTACTGGAAGTTTGTAAGGTGATTATAAGGATCGTTCCCCGGCCTTAATTGTTTTGTCGCTGATGCAGCCAAAGCGTTTGCTGATAAGACCTTTTTCATCAAACTCCAGCTGTTCATTTCCGTAGCTATGAAACCACTGGCCATCCCGGTCGCGCCATTCCTCCTGGAAGCGGATCGCATTCCGGTTTTCTTTAGCGCCCCATACTTCTTTCCGGATGGTATAATCCTGCTGTTCGGCAAACTTGCGGCTTAGATATTCTTTGACCTGGGCCCTCCCTTTGAGAAAAGTGGTACGGTCCGACCATTCAACGTCTTCCGTGTACAAAAGAGATACTTTTTCAGCATCCCGGGTATTCCATGCATTTTCATTCAGCTGCAACTTTTTAGCCGCTGTTTCCCCGCTAAAGGGCGGCACTAATTTTTCGTTTTCCATTTTTTAAACTTTAAGGAACTGACCAATAAATGTTAAAGATCAATGGCGCTTCGTTATTCGCCATTGACAATACAAAGGTCATTATATGCAGGAGGGCGGTCCATGGATAGAAGGTGCTTTGGCATGGACAATTGATACATGAAGGGGCTTAGTTAAGCATTGGCCTGGTTGAAGCCAATGGTATCCCTGAAAAATTGCGGGGAGATGGCAACATGATTTTTAAAAAAGCGGCTAAAATAAAATTCGTCATTAAAGCCCAGCTCATAGGCAATTTGTTTAACCGGCTTGTCTGTAAGGTACAATTGCCGTTTTGCTTCAATGATGATCCTGTCTGTGATCAGGTTTGACAGCGTTTTATTGAAATGCGTTTTGCAAACCCTGTTTAATGCCGCCGTAGAGATACTTAGCAGGTCAGCATATTCTCCCGCGCTATGCAGTGCCGTGAAATGCTCCTCAATAGCGTTTTTCAGGGTGTTTAAAATAACCGGTGTTTTTGCGATGGATGCATCTTCCGCCTGTTGTTGGAAGAGTTTGATCCGGGAGGCGTTGATCAGTAATATTTTTAAATAAGAGATCAGCACTTCGGTTTGTGCAATGCCCGTGCTTTGCAATTCCAGCTTAAGGCTATTTATGGTGGATAGCAGCAGCTCCGTTTCATCCCTTACTAACCCGGTAACCGGTGAATCATAAATATTGTTGAACAGGACACCGTTGCAGGAAACTTCATTACGGTGTTTATGCAGGCAAAAAAAATCCGGGTGAAAATTAACCATCACTCCCTGAAATACCCCTTCACTCTTGAGCTTAAATGGCTGGTAAAGGGAAAAGCACATCAGGCAGGGTCCATCAAAAGGGTATTGTGACAGATCAGCGGCCACCATGCCTTTACCCTTTGTTACCAGGATTACTGAAAAGTAATTATATTTTTTAACGCTGCTGAAATAGGCATCTTCTTCAAACGCATAAACTTTAAATGCCAAAGACTTGCGATGTGGATCTATTAATTCCAATGTGTTACCGCTCATGCTTATTTTCTTTTATCCCTGCAAAAATAAGCCATAAACAAACCGCAGCCTCTCCAATGAAGCTTGGGAACAGGATATACGGGAACAAGGGATTGGCAAAGCCGCCTGAAAGGAACATGGTGAAGCTGTTGATGATATAACATAAACCGGCAATAGCATATAGGATCCCCAGTACCCCTGGCATGTAAAGCGTTTTAAAAATAAGACGGCCTATTATTATGCAGTAAACCCCGAAGAATACCAGGCCGATCGCATAGCCCTGTGATTGAAAATCCAGGGCCATTGCAGACAGCGCTGCTAACTGACCGGGTTGAAAAACGTCCAGGTATGCCTTATTGCTAAAGATCAGCAGCGGATAGAGCTGGTATAAAAGATTGATCGCAAATACCGCATTGGAGATGATCACAAAAAAGATCGCAAGCAGGGTACTGCGTTTATAGGCAGGGCTAAATAAAAGATAAAAGAACAAGATCACCGGTAATCCGCAAATGAAATTTATAAGGTCGGCCAAAAAGCCTAAACGATAAAATAGTTCATGGGACTGTATATTCGTTGCCGTTGCCATGGCATCATTCGAAACTGTGAGTGCCTGCCGCACAAACACCTGGGCAAACAGCCCGCCTGCAATAACGATCAGGTAGAGAATGCCGGCAATGCGCGCATTTTTTTTCATGGAAGGGAAGGAGTTGTCCTGCATCGGGATAAATTAATATAGACTTTATGAGGTATAAAGCTATTTATTTTAAATGATTATTTAAGAAGGCCCGGAAATGCCTGATGGGCCGGCCATTGAAGCGATTGTTAATAATTTGTTGCTGTTCTTTAAAAAATTCCTTTTGAATATGCAAAACGCGGTCTATCTTTTAGCCCGTATCCTAAATTCATTATTGCATGATAGCTGAAGAATATAAGCAACGATTTTCAGAAGATGACGCCGTAGGATGGTTATCAATTGATGCAACATTGGATAAAGTGTATGGGGGCATAGAACCCAGGCATTATGGCCCGCTTTGCGGCCTTCATTTTGCGGCGGGCGGAACAGATCCGATTGATGGCGCCAGCATTTATGACAGCAATAAACAGGAACCTCACAGGCATATTATCAGTTACGGCATGTCGGAGCTGTATTATAATGTAGAAAAGGCCGGTGGTGAATTCAGCAAATGGGGCTTTGAGCTTACCTTTAGATTAAAACCCTATGCAGGTGACGCAGGCGACCCGCTTTGGGCTGTTCAGATGATGAATAACCTGGCCAGGTATGTATACCAGAGCGGTAAATGGTTTGAAGAGAATCATTTTATTCCTGCCAACGGTCCTATACGCCTGCAAACCGAAACCAATATTACAGGTGTTGTATTTACACTGGACCCTGAGCTGGGTAAGATCGATACCCCACACGGAGAAGTATCTTTCCTGCAAATGGTAGGCATCACCAATGAAGAAGTAGAAAGGATCAAACAAAACCCCACTACGATCGAAGTGCAGCAGCTGATCGATGAATTAAAAAGATCAAATCCATTGTTAATAACAGATCTGGACAGGAAATAGGAAGCAGATCCCTCTTCCCTTTAACCCGCTTAAAATTCTCCTGCACCAAAGCGGACATGCATGGTTCAAAATTGAACACATGTTGAAATAGCATATATTTATATTGCTGGCCTTTACAACCGTATTTTATGGCATAGCCTTGGTGGTCTGCGTTTAGACTTACTCACCTAATGCTGATACCATGTTCAAAAACTACCTTAAAATTGCCTGGCGCAATCTGGTGCACAGTAAACTATATGCTGCTATCAATGTTGTAGGCCTGGCCGCAGGAATGGCCGTAGCATTACTGATAGGGCTATGGGTATGGGATGAGGTTTCCTTTAACACCTGGCACCACCAATACCATCGCCTGGCGCAGGTGATGGTAAATGCAACCAACAGCGGAAAAACCTATACCGGCAGCACAGTTTCCATTCCTATGGGTACTGAGCTACAGGATAAATACGCTGCCGATCTTAAATATATATCGTTGGTTTCCCATCCTGCCGCGCATATACTGGCCGTGGGCGACAAGCAAATATCGCAAACAGGTGTGTGGGCGCAGCAGGATTTTCCATTGATGTTAACCCTGAAAATGCGACAGGGCAATGCTGATGCATTGAAAGACCCCTCCTCTGTATTGCTGTCTGAATCGGTGGCCCGTAGCCTTTTTGGAGAGGAAGATGCGCTGAATAAATTAGTGCGTTTGGATAATAAGACAGATATGAAGGTAGCCGGCGTATATGCAGACCTGCCGTATAACACCACCATGAGGGATATAAAGGTGCTGCTGCCCTGGAACTGGTATATCAATAACACTGACTGGATACAAAATGCCCGGACACAATGGGATAATCATATGTGCCAGCTGTATGTGCAGCTAAGCGATCATGCGGATATTGATAAAGTGAACGCCAAGATCCGCAATGTACCCACACCGCATATTAACTTTTCACGGGAAGAGCTGCTGCTGCATCCTATGGAAAAATGGCACTTATACAGCAGCTTTGAGAATGGTAAAGTGGCCGGCGGCCGTATCAGCATGGTATGGCTTATAGGTATTATAGGCGTGTTTGTGCTGGTGCTGGCCTGCATCAATTTCATGAACCTTTCCACAGCCAGGAGCGAAAAACGCAGCCGCGAAGTAGGCATACGCAAAGCCATCGGATCATTCCGCGGGCAGCTTATAGCGCAGTTCCTCAGCGAATCATTGCTGGTGGCATTCCTGGCGTTGGTGCTGGCTGTGCTGCTGGTACTGCTGTCGCTGCCTTTCTTCAATAACCTGTCAGACAAAGCCATGGCCATTCCCTGGAGCATGCCTCTGTTCTGGGTATTTACGCTTGCCTTTACCTGCTTTGCAGGACTTGTTTCCGGCAGCTATCCCGCATTTTATTTGTCGGGCTTTGAACCGGTAAAAGTGCTCAAAGGCACTTTCCGCGCAGGCCGGTTTGCGGCGCTTCCCCGCAAAGTGCTGGTGGTAGTGCAGTTCACGGTATCCGTTTCACTTATCATAAGCACGCTTCTTGTTTACCGGCAGATACAGCATGCCCGCAACCGGCCCGTAGGCTATACCCGCGCGGGACTGATCACCGTAGATATGAATACGCCGGATATGCAGGGGCATTACAACGCCATTCGCCACGACCTGCTGGAAACAGGCGCAGTGGCCGATATGGCGGAATCCAACAGCGCGCCTACAGAAGTATGGTCTAACAACCTTGTTGACTGGGAAGGTAAAGATCCTGGTCTGGTAGTGAGCCCGGGCACTATTGCTGTTTCGCACGACTTTGGCAATACCATTGGCTGGAAATTAAAGGAAGGCCGCGATTTTTCCCGGAGCTTTGCTTCAGACACCGGCGCTTTTATATTGAACGAATCAGCAGTAAAGCTTACTGGTTTTAAAGAACCAATAGGTAAAGTTATCCGCTGGCTGAACCAGGATCATGTGATCGTTGGCGTAGTAAAGGATATGGTAATGGAATCACCCTACCAGCCGGTGCGGCCTGCTATTTTCCACCTGAACCCGGCCTGGGCCCGTTTAATAACCGTGCGGATAAAGCCCGGTATATCCATACAGGAAGGCCTGGCCAGGATAACACCGGTTTTCAGGAAATACAATCCGGGTAGTCCTTTTGTATATAAGTTCACGGACGATGAATACGCCAAAAAGTTTGATAATGAAGAACGTATCGGCAACCTCACCACCTTTTTTGCAATGCTTGCCATTTTCATTTCATGCCTGGGATTATTCGGGCTGGCATCTTTTGTGGCAGAGCAGCGTACGAAGGAAATAGGCATACGCAAAGTGCTGGGCGCCTCTGTATTCAACCTGTGGAAATTGCTGTCGAAAGATTTTGTAACGCTGGTGATAATATCCTGCGCCATTGCTATTCCGCTGGCAGCGTATTGTCTGCATCAATGGCTGCAGCAATATCAATACCGCACAACGCTCTCCTGGTGGGTGTTCATATCCGCCGCCGGCGGTGCGCTGGTAATTACACTGGCAACAGTAAGCTTCCAGGCTATAAAAGCCGCTGTTATGAATCCGGTGAACAGCCTGAAAACAGAATAGTCATTATCATCAGTATACACAAGAAAGCCGCATGGATCATATGAGCTGTGCGGCTTTGGTTTTGTAGGAGGCTTATTGCAGTTGCCAGTAAGTGGCCTAGCCCAGCTACTATGGGAAAGAGATATGGCCCGGGTATTAATCACGGGGAAAACCGATCCGCTACAGCCCTTGTTTAATTTTACCAATTACTTATACTTTTTTCTCGGTCTTTAAAATTTAAGCGCAGGGTTTAAACCCTGAACAAGCTGCTGGTATTGGGTTACATAGCATGGCATTACCAAAATAAACCACTTTTCAGAGATTTATGCAATCGTTTGCAATTTGAGATAAAATACTTACATTAGATTAGGGTTAACGTACCTTCCACGAGTAAGAACTGTTGAAGATCCTTTATTGCGCAATTTTAGGATTCCTATGTATGCCTGCACAATTCCCGTTGGTATTGCGAGCCCCTATGTGTCCACGCTCAATTAATTACCCTCTAAATCATTCCACATGAACCCGAAAAATTACCCGTTAAGCATCTTTTTCTTTGTGTTTTGCGTAACAGCTGCGATGCGGCTTTCAGCTGCCACCATAAATGTTTCTTCTCTATCGGCTTTACAAACAGCTATCAATAATGCTGTGCCGGGAGATGTTATTATTCTTGCCAATGGCGTATACACGGCGTCAACAGACATAACTATCAGCAAACAGGGAACGGCCGCGCTGCCTATTACCATTGCCGCGCAAACAATTGGGGGCGCTGAAATAAATGGAACGGCCGGTTTTAACATTGCAAGTCCTGCAAGATATATCATCATCAAGGGATTCAAATTTACCTTCAACGCTTCCCAGGCTACTATGGCAAGCGGTACCAGCTTTTGCCGGTGGACCTGCAATATGTTCCAGACACCAGGTACAGGTGAGAATCTTACTTTGAATGGCAATGATCACGAAGTAGATCATAATACCTTTCAGCATAAAAATGCCTTGGGACGTTTTATTGCAGTACGCGGCAGCGGCAGCCAGATCGCGCAGCACCTCCACATTCATCATAACTACTTCCTGGACCAGCAGCCGCAAACAGGGAATGGCGCCGAAACATTGCAGTTCGGGCTTAGCGGCTACAGCCTTTCCACTTCCAACAGTATTTTAGAGTATAACCTTTTTGAAGATTGTGAAGGCGAAAATGAGCTGATCTCTATTAAATCATCCGGCGTTACCATCCGTTATAATACCATCCGCAACTGCCCGGCCCAATTCACTTTGAGGCATGGTAACCACTGCACTGTATATGGAAACTATTTTATTAACACGCCGGGGATCCGCATTTTTGGCGATGATCACAACATTTTCAGCAACCATTTCGAGAATTGTGATCCTGCTATTAATATTGGCAATGGCGATGGAGAAGTAGCTGATGGAGCTGCGCTTACCGCACATGATCGTCCGGACCGTACGCTGATCGCTTTTAACACGTTGGTGAATAATACAACGAATATAGTGCAGGCAGGCCGTACAAACGGGCTGGGTGCAACTGCGCAAACTGTTGTGAATAATATTATACAGGGTGGGGGACCGGCAGCTTCCATTGCAGGTCCTTACACGGGTGCGGTATGGTCGGGGAATATACTTTATAATACCAATGGCGATGGTGATATGCCTGCCAGCGGATATACGACCGTTAATCCACTGCTGGCAAGGGACACCACCGGTACTTTTCACCTGCAAAGTGGCAGTCCTGCTATTAATGCAGCAACAGGATCCTATGCAGCGGTTACAGCTGATATGGATGGACAGCCACGGACTTCTTCCCTGGATGTGGGCGCTGATGAAGTGTCTTCTGCTCCTGTTATTGCCCGCATACTCACACCTGCAATGGTTGGCCCTTTTGCAACTGATCAGCCATCTGGCTGCCAGCCGGTAACCGCCAGCGCCGATGATGGCAATGTGCCGGCGAATGTGCTGGACGGAGACCTGAACACCCGTTGGTCTGCCAGCGGTAACGGGCAATGGATCCAGTTTTGCCTGGATGATACTGTATCAGTATCGGGTGTGCAGATCGCATTTTACAGCGGTAATGTACGCACATCTACTTTTGATGTACTGGTAGGTAATGATCCCCAGCATTGGACCACAACAGCAGCAGGACGGGTGAGCAGCGGTACTTCCACTAACCTGCAAACATTTTCCTTTACCCCGGTAACCGGCAAATATGTGCGCATAGTTGGCCATGGTAACAGCGTGAATGCATGGAACAGCTATTCGGAAGTAAAGATCCAAACAGGCAGTAGTCTTCGCTCACCGGTCAGCATGAATGTTACACATAATGCTGAAGAGCCGTCTGCATTGAACAGTTTTCCCAATCCATTTAATGATCATGCAATGATCCGCTTTAACATAGAAAAAGCAGGTATGGTTAATCTCTCTGTGTATGATATAAATGGCAAACCGGTGAAGGTGCTGATCAATGCACGCCTGGAAGCAGGCGCCTATAATGTTCCGTTTGATGCCGGCCGTAAGCCGGCAAGTACCTATATACTGTCACTGAAGCATAACGGGCAGGTGAAGGTGAGGAAGATCCAGAAATTGTGATCAACCTGCCGCAGATACGAACCGGTACAGTATAATCTTTCCATATGTATTGCCATTCCCATAAATGCGGATAAGAGTTGAGGGTAGTGAGGAAATAAGGATACAATTTGTTATTAATGGGATGGCTTGTGATTCTCTGTTCCCGTGTAACGCTTGCCCCTGTTTAGTTTGCTGGGTATTAATGGCATGATTTTAAAAGATCAGATTGAGGAGGAAATTATTATTCATTATTAAATCAGTTATTATGGAAGACATATTAAACCAGCAAAAGAAAGAAGGTGAAGTAGCAAAGACCATAGAGAATCAAACAGCAGTTTTGCCTGTAAAAAGGCGCTGCTGTTCTGTTTTTTATGGATAAACCCATTATTCTGCCTGCTGCTGTTTCAGCAGCTCATCGCCTGCCTGCCGGTTCTTTAGTAAACGGATATAGTTCAGCGCAAGGCGGATTTTGTATTCCTCGTAAGCTTTCTGCGACCATTTGATTGCAAGGTCAAGCTCCCCATTGATCTCACAGATAATGGCCATATTATAACAGGCCCTGCCGGCCACGGTGCTGTTGGGGTTCGTGGTTTCTTTCTTCCATAGTTCAGCTGCGCCGTCCCAGTTGCCGGTTTGCGCTTTACGCCGGGCTGTCCTGAAATTATCAGTGCCTTTCACATAATAATCCCTGGTTACTCTTGTCCGGAAGGGAATGATCCGCATGGCATAATATTGCCCTGCTTGTACGCTCACTTCCTTTACTGCCTCTTTGCGGTTGATGAGTGCACCGGCGGCAACGGCCGGGTTGATACCCCTGCCGGAGAAAGTAATGTCCCTGGCAACAGAAAATTCATCCAGGATATTCCTGCTGGCGGGATCATAGATCCTCCACCCTGTTTTAACAGTGGTAAGCATACTGGCCTGGTGCTCTATACCTGGTACATTGCCCAGCGGTGTTTTCAAAGAAACCGGTACAGCGGCATAGCTGATCTTTGAATCGGTGTCAAAAAGCTCCAGTGAGAAAAGAGCGTCCACATGATGTTCCCGGCATATTTTGTCTACGGCTTCCCAGGAGAGCGGCGCAGAGAAAAGCCCAGGAACATTGGTGGTCAGATCCAGCTCACCCAGCGCTTTTACATCGCTGAAACGGTTGTTTTTCAGCAGTTCGCCGGTAAGCCCGCTTACGCTGCTTTGTGCTCCTTCTCTGTCAAGCTGTACCCCTTCAAGGCTGAATATCTTGTCAACGGCGTCTACTGTTTTATGCTGTGAGGTAACGGTGGTTCTGTTCACAACACCGGGGCTTTTAATATAGGCCGGTATAGTCACGGGTGCTGGTTTCAATACATTAATGTAAACCAGCTCGGTAGATCTGCAGGAAATGCAGGTGACCGCTGCTAAAGCAATGAAAAACAGATTTTTCATGCATCTTTCTGTAGGCATAGGATAGTGATTAATATGATGATTGTCCCTTGTATAGCTAGTGCTCCCGGCCCTGAAGATACATATAATAAAATTTACATACAATAGTGCTTTGTAACTCTATATAACAAACGTACTGCCAGCTCTGCTGAAGGTTTAATAACATATGCTGTCAAAGTGAAAAGTGATCACCTTAGGTGAGAACTCAGGTGGTTTTATGGGTTACGGGTATGTAAAGTCAAAAGAGATCCCCTGTGGTAAGTTTACACTTAATACAACGACCACTAAATACAAGCGCAACTCTGAATATGAGTTTGTAAGGAATACCTCCGATGGTTCGGTTAGAGCCTGGGACGGACTGGATTGAAGCGGCGGTTATTAAATTGAATAAGGCAAAATAAAAGGTCTGATGGCCTTTCCGTTACTTTTTTATCTCGTAAAATAATTCTACCATCCCGCTTTTATAGGCTGTCACGTCTTTTAGGTGCAATGCCTGTTCCTGTCCTATCTGGTCAAAAAACAGTGTGCCATCACCCAAAATAATAGGTATAATGGATAGTCTTATTTCATCTGCCAGTTTTAAACGGATGAAATCTCTGGCAAGCATTGCCCCGCCTGCGAGCCAAACATGTTTGTAGTTTGGTTTTAGCCGTTCATTCACCAGTTTGTCCAGGTCACCCGAGTAAATTTCAATGTTTGGTCTCTCAACAGGCAGGTTCCGGTGAGTTAATACAATTGTTGGCGTGTCTCCATAAGCCCACCCATAAGATCTTGAAAGCTCCAGAGCATGTTCGTATGTGCGGGCGCCCATTACATAACAATCTATTGCTTTAAGAAATTCACTGGTATCCTGTTCCGTAAGCGTAACTCCTTTTTCGTAGTGATCGGCTGTTTCAAACCACGAAACGCTATTGTCTTTCCTGGCAATAATGCCGTCAAGACTAGCAACCATGTGAATGGTTATTTTAAATGCGGATGTTGTCATAGTTATCTGGGGCTTATTATCTTATCGCAGCTAAAGATAAAAATAAAGGTTTAATAGCGCAATTTGCCCTATAACCAGCGAGTGGCAGAGGATCATCCGGCTGTCATTAGTCAGCCGGTGATAGCGTAGCATCTACACATACTGTACGGAGTAACCTCAGAATTGAACTTAATATAACTAATAGTTAACATGCAGTTTACAATCAATTGTTTATTTCGGGAAATTATTTATAGCTTTATTCAACCATTATAATCCATGGGCGGGCTGCATACATTTGATGATCTAAAATTACTTAGCTTACTGCAAAACGGTGATGCCAGCGCATTCGATGTGCTTTACAATCGTTATTGGGACAGGGTATTAAGTTTGGCTTATCGAAAAACCGGTGACCTTATGGAAGCCGAGAATATTGTGCAGGATGTTTTTGTTTCGCTCTGGAAAAGGCGTGAAAGCCTTAAAATAAACGGTGATTTTGCCAATTATCTTTTTGTTTCCATAAAGTACAGGGTACTTAAAGTACTTGCAAAAAAGGCTTCTTCACGCTCTGTTGATTTAGAGCTGATCAGTGAACCGCTGGGTGATTCCCCCCAGGAGTACCTGGAATTTGAGGAGATCCGCGAACGCCTGGAAATGCTTGTTAGCAAATTGCCGGAAAAGAGCCGCTTAGTTTATCAGCTGAAAAACGAAGATAAGTCCTACAAGGAAATTGCTGCTGAGCTAAACTTATCGGAAAAGGCCGTAGATGCCCATTTATTGCGCGTCCGGCGGAAACTGCGGATAGATCTTGGCAGTTTTTTGGGCGACTTTTTACTTTAACCCTTCTTCCCCCAAATTTTTTATTTTTTTTTGCGGGTTTTAGCCAGTCAGGGGTACTTATAATAAAGTACCAAAGTTCGTGCTGTCACTATTCCTCCCAACAGGAATAGAACCTGGTATTTTTTTGGGGTGGTTCTTTGTTTTAATCCTTCTCCTAAAAAAAATGATTTTTTTTGCGGGTTTGGGCCGGCCAGCGGTACTTATAATAAAGTAACCAAAATTAAGCGCAGTATGACTATTCCTCCCAACAGGAACCGGCTTCACAAGCTGGCCAGGAATTATCTGAAAGGAAAACTTACTGTATCTGAACAACAGGAATTTGACGAATGGTTTTTAAGCGAAGATGCTGAAGATACGATTTTAGAAATAGGCCTGACACCACAAGAGCATAAAAGGCTGATGCTTGCGCGTATCCATTCGAAGGCAGGTATCGTTCAACAGGAAGCAAAGAAAAAATGGCTTTGGCCCAGAATAGCAGCAGCGGCTTCAGTTATAATAATTCTCTCATACGGAGCTTTTTTGCTTTTCCCGGGCAAACCGGTTAAAAAGCAAGTGGCTCACACAATCCAGGATGTAGCCCCGGGAGGCAATAAAGCCATTCTAACCCTCGCTAACGGGGAAAAGGTCCAGTTAAATGGAACTAAAAATGGTTTTGTAGCCATACAAGGTGGCGTTACCATCGCAAAAAAGGAAGATGGCCAGCTGAGTTATACCGATGGCCAGGCAGTAGCTGCCAACGGCGAATTATTCAATACCGTGGAGACGCCGCGAGGCGGAAAATACCAATTAACACTTGCCGACGGAACACTTGCCATACTGGACGCTGCCTCATCTATTCATTACCCGGTAACATTTAATGGCAATCAACGGAGCGTTCAAGTAACAGGGCAGGTTTATTTTGAAGTCGTACACGATGCGCGTAAGCCTTTTAAAGTGAGTGTTAAAGACCAGGTTGTAGAAGATCTGGGCACTAAATTCAATATTAATGCATACGATGATGAGCCGGTCATTAGAACAACGCTTGTGGAAGGTAGCATTGGCCTTAAAACATCATCCCGGTATATAATTTTAAAACCTGGTCAGCAAGCGGTTAATTCAACCGGAAATCCAGCTATAAATGTTGTTGCCGCGGATATTGAAGATGCTTTGGCCTGGAAGAACGATAAATTTTTATTTAATAACGAACCACTCGAAAGTATTATGCGAAAGGTTTCGCGTTGGTACGATGTAGATATTCAATATCAGAAGGGGTTTAATTTAAAGGAATCTTATTTGGGGGGACTCACGCGCTACTCGAATGTATCACAAGTATTAAAGATGCTGGAAATAACCGGCGGGGTTAGGTTTGAGATAGATGGAAAAACCATCAGGGTCTTACCAAAGGGGAAATAATATGTAAATGATCAACTAATAAAATGAGCCAACTATGAGATAAGAAAACGAAATACGATCGGATCTCTGACAAGCGGCCAAAAATTAAGCGGAGGTGGTGGAACACCCCCGCCTGATGCCTGGCTACTGATGATATTTGCTGCTAACAAAATTTTCAATATTAACCAGTAACACAAATGTATAACATTTATCCACGTTTTCTTTGTGCGCGTCCCGGCGGCACAAATAAATTCCTATTATTTATGAAACTAACGGCCGTTTTAATTCTCGTAGCCCTGTTTCAGGTGCGGGCGGAAACATTTGCGCAGCGGGTGAATTTTGTCCATAAGAAAACAACCTTTGAGCAAATGGTCCGGGAACTAAGGAAGCAAACCAACTACAACGTATTAGTTTCGGTGAACAAGATAAAAGACATTTCCCCCAGGGATGTTAATTTTAAGAATGCCACCATCACCGAGGTGTTAGATACTTACCTCGGGGATCAGCCCTTAACTTACGAGATCCAGGGAGAGCTGATCTTAATTAAGGAAAAGGAATTGCCAAAGGTCACTTCAATAAAAGCTGCCCTGACGATTAATGGAAAAGTGCAGAATGAGAAGGGCGAAGCGTTAACCGGTGTTAGCATAAGGGTGAAAGGAACAATGGACGGAGTGTCCTCCGCTGAGGATGGTAAATATTCGATCACGGTCCCTGATGCAGCTACCATCATTATTTTTAGTTTCGTCGGTTATCAGATACAGGAGCATCCTGCAGGCAGCGTGCCAGCGGTGCTAACGCTAAACCCGGCGGCATCAGATCTATCAGCGGTTGTTGTGGTAGGATACGGTACCCAGAAAAAAGTAAATCTTACCGGGGCTGTTGACCAGGTATCTGCCAAAGCACTGGAAAACCGATCGCTGCCAAACCTAACCCAGGGGCTGCAGGGCTTACTGCCTAATTTAAACCTGGTGCCTGCGGACGGTAAGCCCATACAATCACCCGGCTATAATATCCGTGGCACCACCTCCATAGGCCAGGGAGGTAATGCACTGGTTTTGATCGATGGTGTTGAAGGTGATCCCAGCCGTATAAACCCCAATGATGTAGCAAGTGTTACAGTTTTGAAAGATGCAGCTTCAGCGGCTATTTATGGCGCCAGGGCCGCTTTTGGGGTAGTGCTGATCACGACTAAAAGTCCGTCGAAGGATAAGATAAGCGTTACCTATTCCTATAATCAGTCGTTCAAAAGCCCGACCACTGTACCGGAGTTAGTTACTAACGGCTATCAGTTTGCCAGGCTTTTTAGTGAGGCTTATACTGCCTGGTATGGCAGTTCCCAAACCGCGCAGAATATCAATAAAACTGTAAAGTTCTCAGCAGAATATCTGGCTGAGCTGCAAAGAAGAGATGCAGACCCCAGCCTGCCAAAAGTAGATGTAAATGGTGCAGGCGAGTATGTTTATTATGCAAACACCGACTGGTACAAGCTGCTTTACAAGGATCATACCTCGGCGAGAGATCATAACTTATCCCTTTCCGGTAGCAGCGGAAAAGCCGACTTCCTGGTAACCGGACGCATATACCAGCAGGATGGCTTGTTCAGATATAATTCCGACGATTATAATATTTACAACTTCAGGGCTAAAGGATCACTGCAGGTATTCCCATGGTTGAAAGTATATAACAATGCCGACTATTCTTCGATGAAGTATCATAACCCGTTAAATGTGGGTGAAGGCGGCGGTATCTGGATAAATATGTCGGCAGAAGCGCATACGGTAGCGCCGCTCTATAATCCTGACGGAACATTAACCTATTCAGCCGCTTATACAGTTGGTGATTTTGTTTATGGTAAAAACGGCTATGACTTTGACAAAAAGGTATTCCGCAATACAACCGGATTTGAGGCGCGCTTTCTGGATGATCAGTTCAGGATAAAAGGTGACCTTACTTTCCAGAACACGGATAATAACACCTTTGTGAAAAGGGTGCCTGTGCCATATAGCCGGAAACCGGGAGTGATCGAATATGTAGGTTCGGCCTTTAATGATATTACCCTGACATTTCAGCCTACCCGGTACTTTGTAACAAATGTTTACGGTGAGTATGAACCTAAGCTGAGCGGTGGGCACCATGCCAAGGTATTAGCCGGTTTTAATTACGAGCAATCTACATTTCAGAGTACAGCCGTGCAGCGTAACGGCCTGGCCTATCCGGATGCGGACAACATCAATTTAGCATTAGGGCAGTCTATTGTCACTTCAGGAGATTGGGACAGGTGGAATGTAGTAGGAGGTTTTTACCGTTTAAACTACGATTACAAGGGACGTTATCTGCTGGAAGGCAATGGGCGTTACGATGGTTCCTCCAAGTTCCCTTCCAATCAGCGATATGCTTTTTTCCCTTCTTTATCTGCCGGCTGGAGGGTATCCAGTGAGCCCTTTTGGCATATATCACCGAAGATCATTACGGACCTTAAATTCCGTGGCTCTTACGGCTCATTAGGTAATGGCAGCATCAATTCCTATGTGTTCCAGGAACAGTTCAATATCAGCCAGCTGGGGCGTATCCTGAATGGCGTTCGTCCGCAGGCCACAAGCGCGCCGGGCGTATTGCCCGATGGCCTGACCTGGGAAACTTCAAGAACCCAGAACATTGGTGTGGATTTAAGTGTGCTGAACGGAAAGCTATCCGTTTCAGGAGACCTGTACACACGGAAAACCCTTAACATGTTCACATTAGGTCCGTCATTACCCACCGTTTTTGGAACAGCATCTCCCAAAGGTAATTATGCTGATCTGAGAACAAAGGGTTGGGAGCTGTCGGTAGCCTGGCGCGATGTGATTACCGTTTCCGGCGCCCCGTTTAACTATGGTTTCAGAGCCACGCTTGCTGATTATAATGCAGTGATCACCAAATACAACAACCCCGACAAAAGATTGGCTGATCATTACGTTGGCGAACAGGTTGGTGAGATATGGGGTTATCAGAATGCCGGTTATTTTACATCAGCAGAGGATATCGCTAAGTCACCCAAACAGATCCTTGTAAAAGCTTCCAATACAGGAACGCTTGCTCCCGGCGACATCAAATTCGCAGATCTGAACGGAGATGGCGTAATAGATGCCGGCAATAATACGGTAGGGAATCCCGGTGACCGGCGGATCATAGGCAACGCTCTTCCTCATTATACCTTTGGCTTTAGTATGGATGCCGACTGGAAAGGTTTTTTCATCGGGGCGTTTATACAAGGGGTGGGTAAACGCGATTGGTATCCGATTGGCGCAACCGGAACGTTTTGGGGCCAGTATGCTTCGCCTTATTTTAAAGCAACCGTAAATCAGTTAGACAAAATGTGGTCTCCCGAAAACCCGGATGCCTATTTCCCCAGGTTTGCAGGTTATAAAGCCGCAGGCAGCAATGAACTTGCCCAGAGTCAGACCAAGTATCTTCAAAATGCCGCTTATGTACGGTTGAAGAATATCCAGCTTGGTTATCATTTGCCCGTTAACCTGATTAAAAGGATCGGACTTAAAGATGCACGCATATATGTGTCGGGGGAAAACCTATGGACCTGGTCGCCCATCTTCAAAAATACGCATGACATTGATCCTGAAAGTATCGGCGGTTCAGACAGAGTTTTATCCGATGGTTCGGCCGGTAATGGCAACAACTATCCGATATTGAAGTCCATCACTTTTGGGTTATCCGCAACATTTTAACAATTAAAGACATTTGATATGACGATCGTTAGTGAAAAATTGCTCAGGCCATTGTTGTTCATGCTTTTCGTGAGCTGCATGAGCATTGGCTGTAAAAAGCTGGACCAGCAACCGCAGGCTACTGCTAATAAAGCTGCAGTATTCGGCAGTAAAGCCGGCCTTGATCTGTATACTAATTCATTTTATAATATTTTACCTACCACAAGCGCAATCATAAGAGGGGATGCAATGAGCGATTATCTGGCGCGGACCACGGTTCCTGATTTCATCCGGCCCGGCGCCTTCAGCCCCCAGCAAAGCACAGGATGGTCATGGAGCGATCTGCGTAATATCAACTACTTTATACAGAACTGTACAGATCCTGCCGTTTCTCAACCTATCCGGGAAAATTATATCGGGCTCGCGCGATTTTTCCGCGGCTGGTTTTATTTTGAGAAGTTAAAACGTTTTGGAGATGTACCCTGGATCAACAGGGCATTTGATGTAGACGATCCGGATCTATACGCCGGCCGTGATCCAAGAACCCTGATCGTTGATTCTATTATGGCGGACCTGGATTATGCAGCGTCGCATATTACGACCAACGATAACACCCGGAGCCTTATCACCAAGTATACAGCGCTTGCCTTTAAATCCAGGGTGTGTTTGTTCGAAGGTACTTTCCGGAAATATCATACTGAATACAATTTGCAAGGCTCTGTCAATACTTTGCTGACCGCTGCTGCGGAAGCTGCAGAACAGGTAATGGCCAACGGCGGGTTTGCTTTAAACACTGCAGGCGGTACGGATAAAGCCTACCGGAATTTATTTAACAGCCAGGCGATCATTCCTTCTGAAATAATATTAGCAAACCTGGTTGATCCAACTCTGGCTATTTATAATGATGCCAACTGGTACCTCACAAGCTCCACTTACGGCGACAGATTGAGCTTTACACGTACATTCATAAATACCTATCTGAATATAGATGGCACACCCTTCACGAATGCAGCCGGTTATCGCACCATGACATTTCCCGAGGAGGTGAAAAGCCGCGACATGCGCCTGCAGCAAACAATAAGGATGGGTAATTACACACGCGCTAATGGTGGCGTACAACAAGCTGCCCCACCTGTATTTTCTTACACATACACAGGCTACCAGCCCATTAAGCTGACTATGGATGATGCATCCATGGATGGTGGCTCCCGGAATACTAATTCGTTGCCGTTGATGCGCTATGCAGAGATCTTATTGAATTACGCAGAAGCGAAGGCAGAACTTGGGACGCTTACTGATGAGGATTGGAATAATACCATAGGCGCGCTGAGAAGAAGGGCCGGTATAACGGGCAGCACCGGTACAAAACCTTTGATAGCAGACCCTTATTTAAAGGCTAACTATTTCCCGGATATCAGCGATCCTGTGCTGTTAGAGATCCGGCGGGAGAGGGGGATTGAGCTGGCTTTGGAAGGTTTTCGGTTTTATGATATCGTGAGGTGGAAACGTGGTCCGTTAATGGAGCAGGTTTGGAATGGATTTTATGTACCTGCTTTAGACCAGGCGCTGGACCTTAATGAGGATGGCGTATTGGATGTGCTCTTTTACCAGGACAAACCAACTACTACACTCCCCGGCGTAACTTATGTTAATGTTGCTGAAACAATTAAGAGTGGTGCAAATCCGCAAAGACTATCTAACAATACTTCCGGTGAGCTGACCTGGCTTACAAATGTAAAACGCGCCTGGGATGATAAATTCTATCTATATCCTATACCTGAGAATGACCGGCAGGTTAATCCCAAACTGGGCCAGAATCCCGGCTGGTAATCAGCAATGGCTTGGGTGGCCGGTAATTCGCCGGCCGCTAAGCTATGGCTCTTATACATAAGGTAACGCACCAATCCAACTATGAAAGTGAATATAATAACAGCTGTACTAAATATAGCTGAACGTGCGATTATTGAACCGGCGGAACCAGCAAAGCCGGAAAATAATTTAACCGGCATATGAGATATACCAAATATTATCTGGCCCTATTTTTATCCTTAGGATTAAATGTGGCCGGTGCTCAGCGCACAATAGTTACGGACCCCGCGGCAAATGTTAATGTGTTTTTAGGAACATCGGGCGATCATGGTCAGCTGTCACCAGCGGCATCCTATCCGTTCAGTATGCTGAGCATCGGGCCGCAAACTTATCCGGCAACCCATACAGGATATGAATATGAGGCCCGGCGTTTTCTGGGATTTACCCACAACCGCTTTGAGGGCGTAGGCTGCCGTGGAAGCGGCGGGAATATTTTAATCAGGCCTTTCATTGGTGAAGAAGAAAATAAAGAGCTGATCAAAATTAATCAGTCGGGTACGCCAGGCTATTATAAGGTTGCCTTCACCAATAAAATTGTAGCGGAATTAGCTGCAGGCCAGAAGAACGGAATGCACCGTTATCATTTCCCGGCCGGTAATAATGGTTACTTCATTGATCTTGCTCATACGCTGGCCAATAAATTCGTGGCCGAGGAGCATGTCACTACCAGCCGCACACTAACAGGCTGGGTACAAGCCCGTACTACCTGTAATGCAGGAACGTATAAATTGTATTACTGCCTTGAATTTAGCCAGCCGGTAACCTGGACAGAAAAGCCCGGACACAAACTAACAGGCGTGTTCAGCACCATAAATGATCCGGTTGAGATCAGGGTTGGTATGTCGTCGGTAAGTACTGACTATGCAAGATCATCTATCTTTCACGGCACATTTGAACAGCTCTGCAAAGAAGGCCACAACGCCTGGAACAGAGAGTTAAGCCGGATTGAAGTGACCGGGGATATTGCTCAGCAGAAATTGTTCTATTCCCTGCTGTACCGCACATTGCAATCGCCTTATCAGATCTCTGAAAAGGATGGCGCTTACCGCGGTACAGATGGTATCGAAAAGAAAAGTACGGAAACAATGTTTAATGGCTGGGCCATTTGGGACAACTACCGTACACAGCTTCCCCTGCTTTCAGTTGGCTGGCCAGAAAGATACAGGGGAATGGTAGCCTCTCTGGCTAATCTCTATACAGCAGGCAAACAGGATTATGCTACCCAGACTGAACCAACAAATACTGTGCGGACCGAGCATGCTATAGTAGTGCTGCTGGATGCTCACAGAAAAGGCTATCCGGTTAGGTTTGATCTGATCATCGATTCACTGGCCAGGGAAATAGATCATCTTGATTTTTCCAAACCGGATAAAGCGCTGGAATCAAGTTATGATACCTGGGCATTTGCAGAAATTCTAAAGATCCTTAAAAAGGATGAGCTGAGTGAAAGATACATGCAAAAAGCCCGCGATTATAAAAAGCACTGGGAGAAGGATTTTAAGAACCTGGAAGCCGGGGATGTTGATAAAGTTCAGGCCCGGAATCTTTACCAGGGCACCATCTGGCAGTACCGGTGGTTTGTACCATTTGATATTAAAGGCCTTATTAATCTGGCAGGAGGAACGGCTGCGTTCATCACTCAGCTCGACCGGTTCTTTAATGAGGATCTTTATAATCATGCCAATGAGCCGGATCTGCAGGCGCCATTAATATACAACGCAGCTGGTCAGCCATGGAAGTCGCAGGAGCTGATGCACCGGTTTGCTGCGGACACCGTGATCCAATATTACTTTAATGACAATAGTAAAGGCATCGATCCTTTTATTGATAAGGTTTACAAAAATGAGCCTAAAGCCTATATCCGCACTATGGATGATGATGCCGGTGCTATGTCTGCCTGGTATGTCCTTGCAGCCTGTGGCTTTTCACCGGCATGCCCGGGCTGGCCGGTCTACTATTTAAATGTGCCATTGATGAAAACTGTGAAGCTGAATCATATTGGTAAGGATCCATTTGAGATCGAAGTTAAAAATTACGGACCTCACAATAAGTATATTAAGAAAGTAATACTGAACGGCAAAGTGCTCAACCGCATCTACATTACCCAGGAAGAGATCGATGCGGGCGGCAGGCTTGAGATCATCGCCTCCGCTCAGCCGGAAACAAAAGTTCCTTCAGAAAGCTGGATAAGCAGTATTGAAAACGTTCAATAATTTTTTAAAAGGATCTATAACATAAATATAATGCGAAACATACTTTCTGCTTTGGCTTTATTCATAACCATTGCGCCGCCGCTTAAGTTAAATGCTCAAAAGATCAGCTCAGATAATGCAATGCTGGTGGATGCTTTTAACCTTGCTTTGAACACCATAGACATTAATGTCAGGCGGGGAGTGCTTGCTGCCGGTGGTGATTATGGTGGTGAATGGACAAGGGATATCGCCATTAATTCATGGAACTGTGCAAGTTTGTTAAGGCCCCGGGTGGCTGTAAATTCATTATGGAGCGTTACGGTGAAAAAGGATTCGATCGGGCACCAGTACTGGGACAAGATCATCTGGACCCTGGCAGCCCTGAACCATTATAAAATAACCGGAGATAAGGTGTTCTTAAAAGAGGCCTACCGCTGCGCCGGGAATACAATGAAAGAACTGGAGCAAAGTGCTTATGATCATGCCTACGGGTTGTTTACCGGACCTTCCGTATTTAATGACGGGATAGCCGGCTATCCCGGGTCTGTATATGATAGCCTGAACAATTCGTCTTTTGTGCTTGACCATAAAGGATCAAAGACCATTAAGTGTTTAAGCACCAATGCAGTTTATTTTGGCGCTTATAAAGCCCTTTCAGAAATGAGCGGCCTGCTGAAAGATGGACAGGAGAATACCTACGATCAGAAAGCATCGTCACTGAAAGCGCAGGTTCTGAAATATCTTTACAACGCGCAGGAGAATAAATTTTACTACCTGATCGATAGCCAGGGAAATGTTGACCGTTCGCAGGAAGCCCTGGGTATCTCCCTGGCCGTATTGTCCGGCATTCTTGACACACAACAGGCGGCCGGTGTGATAAAAGCAGCAGCTACTTCAGCTCATGGCATTCCTTCTATATCACCTGCTTTTGCGCGGTATAATGCAAAACAGCCCGGCAGGCACAACGTAGTGATCTGGCCAATGGTGAATGGTTTTTTTGCTGATGCAGCCCTCACTACAAAAAACTATGACATCTTCACTGCGGAGTTAAACAATTTGATCCATCTGGCCCTGGATGAGGACAAGGGGAATTATAACTTCCGTGAAATTTATAATGCAGATTCGGGTGTACCTGATGGTGGCTGGCAACGCAGAAAAACGGAGAAAGACATTCACTGGATCTCATTTAAAAATCAAACATGGTCAGCTACAGCATATCTGCGTATGGTGTTCACTGGCCTGTTGGGATTTAAATTCACAAATGATGATCTGTATATAAGACCGTATCTGCCTGACGGCATTCACGCTTTAAGCATTACATCCATTCCCTACCGGAAAGCCATGATCAACGTAACCGTTAAGGGGAAAGGAAGCCACATATCATCTTTTACGATCAACGGCGTAAAACAAAAGGACCTTAAGATACGCGGAACCGCAACCGGTGATCAAAATATTGTAATCAATCTGGATTAAACATATTTCCCTTGTTTTAAATCACTAAGCCATGAAATATTTAATCTCAATTCTTTTGCTGACCTCTTTATGGGGAGCTGCAGCAAAAGCTCAGCATCTTAATGTCATAACTTACAATTTAAGAGGCGATAATGCCACAGACGTTGGAAATTTATGGGCTGACCGGAAATTAATGGTCGTTTCCCAGTTTGAAAAGTACAAACCGGATATTATCGGGCTCCAGGAAACATTGCCATCTATGGCCGGTTACCTGATCGATACGCTGCCGAGATTTGACAGCATTGGTTTTGACGCTGGTATCCAGGTTGGCTTGCTCTATAATACACAACGGTTAATGCTTCAGTCACATGGACATTTCTACTTATCAGCGACACCGGACGTTCCCGGAAAAGGATGGGACGCCAAATTTGCGCGTATGTGCGTATGGGCTAAATTCAATGACCAGGTAACGAATTTAGAGTTTTATGTGTTTTGCTCACATTTTGATCATGTCGGAACTGTTGCCCGGACGAATAGTGTTCAATTGATCTTACAAAAGATCAATGAAATTGCCGGTACTGCCCCCACTTTGTTTATGGGCGATCTTAATACCACCCAATGGGACGCAAATTATATTACCTTAAATAATTCCGTATTGTTAAAGGATACGAAAAACCTTGCGGTGATCGATCATGAGAAAGAGCGGGGAACCGGAAATGGTTTTAATATTGACAGAAGGGAGAGAACGATCGTCGATTATGTTTTTGCGACCAATACGTGGAAAGCTTATGAGCACGATGTATTACTGGATCTTTTCGATGGACATACAGCTTCAGATCACTATGCCGTGATGACGATACTGGACCAGAAGGAAAATGATTTAGGAGAATTATACCGGCAATTTCCAGAAGACTTCGAAAACCCTGATCCGGTAAAAACCTCTTATGCCAGTGGTGATGTTGTTTTCAGGACAGGAACCTGGACATTGAACAATGCAATTATCGGCGGAAGCTCAGCGAATGATAAACCTACGAGCGGGACCTATGGGGTAAGGATCATTGATCGTAACACCGCACCGGCTTACTTACAGATGAACTTTGATGTTACGGAAGGCGCTTCAAGGGTAACGCTGCAGCATAGCACCTATGCTACGGATAGCGTATCGAAATGGCAGCTGGAATATTCAACGAACCAGGGACTTACCTGGGCGCCTATAGGGCCGGTAATTTCAACGCACCAGCTGAATAAACAGCAGGCCACCTTTATAATGGACATTCCCGGGAACGTACGTTTCAGGATCAATAAATTTGGATTAGGAACAGCTAACAATGGGCGGCTGGATATCGATGATCTTACGATCTATAAACGTAAAAATGCGGGGCCGCCTAAAAAAACCGTACCGTTGCTGGGCTGGCAGTTTGGAAGTCCTGCCAGTACGGGTGCGGAAGTTTCCGCCAATTCCAGCATAAACAATGCAGCAGTGAATGTTTCCTCATTAACCAGGGGAACCGGTTTCAAAACGGTGAGCGGGTCTTCAGGGAATATATCACTCCCAGGCGGCTTTGGAGCTGCCGCCTCAGTTGCATCAACGCTCTATGCCTCTGACACTACGGTGGCAATCAATAATAACCTGTACTTTCAGTTCACAGTAAAGCCAAAGGCATCGCAAAGGATCTCATTGTCAACGATTGATGCAAAGCTAATGTCTACCGGATCAACACTAAAACTGTGGTACTGGAAATATAGCCTTGATGGTGTGAATTTCAAATACCTGGCAAAATCCTATTTATTTAATGCTGCTCAATCAACCTCACAGGCAACGATCGATTTATCTGCTTATCCCGAATTACAGCATATAGGTGCGGATAAGACGGTCTATTTCAGATTATACGTTAACGGGATGGATAATAGTTCAGACATGGCAGGTATCGGCGTTTCAAATCCTGGTACAGCAGATGATTATGCACTTTCTGTAGGTGGTATTGTTGAAGATACGGTTAGCATAAAGAAGCTGGCTGCATGGCAGTTTGCCACACCATTAAGAACCGGGGGTGAAACTTCAGCTGCGGCTTCTCTTATTGATTCTTCCTTAAATGTGGGTCTTTTACAGCGGGGCGCCGGTTTGCGGGCAACTGATACCACGGGGGCGCCATTTGTGCTGCACCGTACCTTTGTTTCTTTAACCAGCGTACCAACTACAACAGCTGTTGCGGATACTGCAACGGCAATTTCGCAGGAGATGTATTACGCCTTTAGTGTTGGCATTAAACCTGGATATAAAGCATCCCTTAGTAACATAAATTATAAGTTAAGGGTAACACCCGGCGGTGCAAAAGTCTTCTACTGGAAATACAGCCTTGACGGAATAAATTTTGAAAGGATTGCTAATCCGCGGGTGCTGTCAGCAGCCACCGCTGATGAAGGAGACACGCAGCCACCGGTAGATCTATCCTGCATCGGGGTTTTGCAGGATATACCTGCCGGCAGAACAGTTTATTTCCGGATGTATACGAACGGTTCTAACACAAGCACCGGTACCACAGCATTTGGACGATCCGCTACATCCAGCACCACAGATTATGTGTTGACAGTGAACGGAAATTCTACAGTTGTTACCACACCGGAAAAATTAGTAGCCTGGCAGCTGGCAACACCGGCAAAAGCAGGAAACGAGACGGATGTTACACCAACCACAATAAATAACGCTGTTACTGCCACGCCTTTGGTTCGTGGCGCCGGTTTAAACCCCACCGGGCTTGCGCGGGCATTTGCTTCTTTAACAACAACACCATCAAGTTCCAATCTGGCAGATACGGCTATAGCTATTGCCAACAATATGTATTTTGGTTTTAGTATAGCCGCTAAAACCGGGCAGAAAATAAGTTTAAACGGCCTGGATTTCAAGATCCGCGCTACGGGTGGCGGAGCTAAAGTTTATTATTGGAAGTATAGCCTTAATGGCACTGATTTTTACAAAGCCGACAACCCTTTTACTTTAGCCATCGCAGCTAATACGGAAGGTGAGTTTATGCCACATGTGGATCTTTCAGAGATTACGGAGCTGCAAAACCTTCCCGGCGGTACCACGGTCACATTCAGATTATACACGAACGGATCAAACACAACGACCGGCTCTACGGCTATAGGCCGTTCCACAGCTTCTACAACAGAGGACATATTATGGGTAAGCGGGTCATCAGAAAGTGAGGGGGCACTATTAGCCGCACCGGCATCAAGGGTGGCCCCGGTTGGCGAAACTCAAATTACAGCATTGAAGGCAATTTTGGATCGTAAGCAAGTGATCCTGAAATGGCAGGCTGTTAATGAAAACCCTGATTCGCATTTCGAGGTGCTCCGGTTTGAAGGAACGCATGTGCCATTTGTTATCGGGCAGGTAAGAGCTGATACTACAGGTTCCTCAACGAAGATGCATGATTTCGCTGATCTCAGGCCTTTATCCGGAACCAGTAGTTACCAGATCAGAACCATGGACCGAACGGGCCACGAAATACTGTCAGAAAAAGTAAAGCTGATCGTTAAGGAAAATAATAATGACCTTTTGCTCTCCGCCACGGGTAAGCAGCTTACTATATTCATTTTTTCAGATACCGGCTGCCAGGGCGATTTTTCGCTGAGGGATATTATGGGGCGTACGGTCATCAGCCGGCAGTTCCGGTTGAATAAAGGCAGGAATGTTTTTACAGAACCGGTAAATGTACCTCCCGGAATTTTCACCGGCACAATAATTTTTGGTAAAGCTGATGTGATCAGCAAGAAGATATTACTATGAGCATAGCTGCATGGCTATGTTTAACAATTGCCGGTATCTGTTATATTCAATATGTAGCAGGTACTGGCAATTGACATAATTATAGATCAGTACCTGCACTACCTGATCTTTGACTTCAAAGACTGGCTTAACTCTTTAATCACTGCAGCTTTATCCTTTTTGATCTTTTTACCGATCTCTTTACGCGGACAGTTTTCATTGTACTTTGCACCCCAATCCATTATTTCTATAACAATGGGCAATAGATCAAGGCCCTTTTGCGTAAGGCTGTACACAAACTTTGACTTATTTGCTGGCGACACTTCTTTTACAAGGATCTTTTCCGCTTCAAGCACCGTTAGCCTATTGACCAGGATGTTTGAAGCAATTTTCTCTTCCGAACCTAAAAATTCGCTGTAGGATACTTTATCTCTCAGCATTATATCCCGGATTATTAAGAGCGACCATTTATCCCCGAATACATCAAGGGAACAGCTGATCGGGCAATCTGACCTGAATTTTTCCATAAAAAATAGTTGTTGCGTTTTGCAATATCTTTTTTATATTTGGTTCTTGCATTTTGCAACAACAAATTTATAAACTTTAAAACTATAAACAATGGAAAGATCAGCCCAGACAAAACAGCTGTTGGAAACCTATTACAAGGGATTTGCAGAAAAATCGGGTTGGGAAAGTGTAATTGCAGACGATTTTGAATATGTTGGCGGGGACATGAACAATATTAAACCGGTTGTAGGGAAGCAAGCCTATATTGAGATCATTAAACGATTTTCGCAGCGCTTTGATGCCATGCGTGTAAAACAAATGGTTGTAGAAGACGACAGAGCAAGCGTTATTGGGAACTACGATTTTGTATTTCCAAACGGGGTTCAGATCAACGGGAATGTTTCGGAAAACTGGACCGTTGAAAATGGAAAGCTAAAATCCCTGACCTTATATTTTGATACCCTGACGTTTATGACAAACCTGAAGCCTTAATGATTTACAGCGGAATACCTACAGCTTAAAAATAATAATGTCAAAGGGGAATTAGCGTTGGCGTATAGATGTGAACGAGGTAACCGATAAAAAAACCAAATGCAAAATGAGATATGAAGTAAAGGGCTACTCCCCTCCAGCCAAGTAGATTGTGGATTATATCCACATCAGATATTTATGATGACCATAGTTACAATTCTCTTATTTCCGGTTGGCTTTTTGTCGAAGTATAGGTTAGGTAAAATATCAAATGCCCTGACGTTATCGGCTTCATACAGCCAGATACGCTGACTATAGAAAGGTTAAGACTTTTCTAGGACTTTGATATTTATTTACATCATAGATATGATATCCATAACATAAGATAGTTTTAGTTTTTCCTGTTCGATCCGGCCTTGTAATGACATTAGCCGGTTATAGGTGTTTACTTCTGTATTGGTGAGATGAACAGGAGCTTGTCTTTTGTATTTCTCCGGCTGGCGCTCAGCTTCCGGTTCATGGAGATCAAAACATGCTTCATCCATGAAGATGCTTTTTGCATGTGGATAAAGTGTCCGGAACATACTCAGCAAATTATATCCGTCTTCATCCATATCACTCCAATAATACAGATCGGCCCGATGTAACATAGGGATATCGCTTAATCCGGTGAGCGCATAGCCTTCTGAGCAGATGGCAAGTGCATTGGGTCTTGGTGGCAGCATATACAGTGTAGTTTCATTTTCCACAATCCATATTTCTTTGATGGGCCAGTTGAAGGCCTGCAATGATTCCTGTGTAAGACCAATGAATTCCATATTGGGAAGAAGACTTTGTTGTAAGGAGATATCCAGCCAGCGTGTGGGAAACAGGAAGGGTTTAAGGCGTAGTCCCAAAACGGTTTCCAGATTACCGCTGTCTTGTTTGCAGATGCCAGGATGCAGATGCCTTACTAACGAGAGAATAGTTGCCTGGTATTTGCTGATAAACTTTGTATGTACCGGAACCGGTAACCCACGAAGGTAATGTTCATGAAGCGCGTTGTTGTAAAGATAATCGATCACTGTACAAAGACCCTTCCAGTCATTTTCCAGTTCCAGTACTTTACCTGGCCGCTTGGAGAGCCAGGGGCGGATGTTAGGATTCCATTGTACGAGGATCAATAATTGTTCTTTGAATCTCGTGACCTCTTTTTCTTTTTTCAGTAAACTCAGATAGTCTTTTTCATGATCCACCCTGATTTGAGCCGGCCAACGCTGTTTATTTAGTTTTTTGCTGTTCCATTCTTCCCATTGGATAGTCCAGCCATGAGTACCCGGTTTTTTTTCGTATCGTTGAAAGCATTGCACCGATTGCTCCAGGACTTCCCATGAATCTGGTTTTTTCAGGCCACCCCGCAAAATAAGAGGTGCAAATTCTCTCTCATTAATCAGCTGCTGAAGATAAGTATGGTAATGTTTTTCTAATTGAGAGAGATACAGTTTGTCCTGCATAGAGATAATTTTATTATTTAGGACGTTTGTTCCATTTTATCTTTCAGTTCCTTTATCGTCATGTTGTACAAGGTACTGTTGCGATGATTAACCCGCTGAACCAGGTGTACATGGGCAATGAAATCCTGTACTATCTGGATTTTATCACTGGGAGTAACTACCAGTAATTGCAGGTGAAGTTCCTTACATAGCTCCATCAGGTAAGTTGCTTTCTCTTCATCCTGGTTGCTGAAGCTTTCATCTACTGCAATAAAGCGGAGGCTTTTATTGTTTTTTCCTTCTCGCGTAATGCCGAATTGATAGGCAATGGCGCTGCAAAGAATGGTATAGGTGAGCTGAGCCTTTTCACCACCGGATAATTGCCCCATTTGTTTATATATTTTTCTAAGATCGTTATTGCTGCGGAATCTTTCATCTGCCCAAAATTCGAACCAATTGCGTACATCCAATACTTTCTTACGATAGGCTTCATTTTTATCCAGGTCATCAATGAGGGGCTGCACCTTTTGAGTGAAATGAAAAGCTTTTGCTTCAAAGCTTTCCTGTCCCCAGTTGGCAGCCTGTGGTAGCGCTTCCAGTATTTTCTGACGAAACTCACGGATATCTGTGCCGGCGCCCAATACTCTTTTGCCTAATTGTATATAGGTATCCGGGAGCCTGTTAAAATTTATACCTGCCAATGATTCATTCAACCGTTTAACGCTGGTATCAATGTCCCGTTCCCATTTATCCAGTGCTTCTTTAAGCCCGGCTATTTTATGTGTGATCGTGATATTTATGAAGTCTTCAAAATTTCGTTTATATTTTGGGAGATTTTCTGTGGTCAGTTTTTCCAGCCATTCTATATACTCTGCAGCATACTTCGGATCATCCGGCAACTGTTGTACATCTCCGCCCCAATCGGGATACCTGGTTAAAACTTCAGGGGTTGGCCGTTTGATCCTGGAAATTTGCAGCACTACATTTCTTTCTCTTCTGGATAAATTTTCCTGGATTGCTTCTTTTTCCTTCTCGCAGGATTGTTTAAAAGCATCATAGAGGACCCCAATATTGCTTAGGTCTGCCAGTCCAAGTGTTGCGCTATATTGCTGCTGGAAAGACAACAATATGTCTTTTTCTGTTTCCGTTAAATTTTGCAGCAGCGGTTGCAGCAGATCAGCTTCCTTGTTATACTGGTCTTTGAGAAGTTGCTGTCTGGCTTCTTCCCGGACCAGGTCTGTGATTATGTCGTCTGCATTTTTGCGCTGTTGCTGAACCTGTTGAAGTTGTTTTTTCAGCGCATCTAGCACTTCATTACTTTGGCGCAGCTCTTCCACCTGCTTCTTCAGGTTTTGTATGGCCGCAGTGATGGTAGTTACATTTAGTACTTCAAATCCTGTATGGTCTTTAATCCTGTTATTCGCATAGAACTGTTGACTCAGCCGTTTGTTTTTGTTTTCGCATTTGCTGATAGTTTCTTCTGCTTTTGAGATGATTTCTACCGCGGCAGCTCTTTTTTTCAGCAGGGCTTCTTTTTTCTTTTCGTTATTCCAACCTAATACATAGCGGCTGGGGTCATTCCGATCAGGGCGATCGTCTTTTTCATGACGTTTTCCGTTTTTAATAAGGCCGTTAAGCGTGATGGCGCTTTCATACTGTTCTATATTTTTTTCATCTTCCAAGCAGCTATAACGGAAAAGCCGTATGGTTTCCTGTTCTATCCATTTACTCATATCATGATCAGGATGAAATTCCAGTTTGTCTGGTACAGTATCTTTTTCTATATGCTGGTATAGTGGAACATCCACTACATGTATATATACTAATCGTGCTTTGAGGTGATGACTGTTTACATATTTGTTAACCCGTTTATAGTATTTGTTGGGTACAAGCAATCTGAGTGCAAAGGAGTGGAGAAGCTTTTCCAGAGAGGGCTGCCAAATTGCTTCTTCGCTTTTTACCTGCATTAGTTCACCTGCAAAGGGTAGCTGCGCAGTATCTATACCTAGGTCTTCACAGAGTTGCTTCCGCAGATTGATAAGATGGTAGTCGATGTTATTTTTACTTTGCTGCAGGCTGTTCAGCTGGTATTCTAGATCCTCTTTATCAGCTAGTGCTGTCTTCCTGTTGTCCTTAGCTTCAAAGTCATCCTCATCATTTAGTCTTTTTTCATTTTCAAGGATGAGGAATTTTCTATTGTTTTCCTTTTTTATCTGCTGGTAGTTTTCATTGTTTGCAGGTGCCGCGATGGATAATTTCAATGATTCGCACCATCCGCTGAATTCTGCCAGTGCCACCTGTGCCGATTGATGTTCTTTTTCCTTTTCACTGATCTCTGTTTCAAGGGATTTTAGCCGTTGACCTGCCTTGTTGTTTTGTATCTGATAATTAATATCCTGTTCTTCCTTTTGATATTCATTAAGTAAATTTCTGGTGCTGAGCAGTTTTTCCTGTTGAATTTTAAGCTGCTCGTCTATTTCGTTGATGGCTGTTTGCAGCAGCTCTCTTTTAGTAAAATTTTTCCAGATAAGGGCAGTTTCCAGCAGTTGTTTGTTTTCTTCCGCTTTCATAATGAAGGTCTGGAATTGCTCATAGTGCTCTTTGAGCGGAGTTAACATACGGATCTGTTCTTCTGCTTTTTCAATATTTCGCTGTGCTTCCAGTAAGGTAAGCAGTTGTTTTTTCAACGCCTCAAATTCATCTTCCATATTTCTGGGTTCCAGCATATTGAGGCGAATGAATTCGTCCAGGTTACCAAGTACTTTGATTCCCACTGTTTGATTGAAGAGCTGCAGTGCCTGTTGGCTTTGCATACCCAATACTTCCACCATCCTTTGCGCATATCTGCTGGCGGTATCAAACCATTCCACCTGTTTGCGGGTACCTTTGTTGTAACGTTGATCTATGTTCCGCTTCCAGTTGCCGCTCAGGTCAAAAGGTTTGAAATCATTCTCTATGAGCAGAGCTTTATGTGCCAGGCCGTAGTATTTTTTCATGTCGCCATTCAGGTAGTACCGTACCTGGAAAAGTGTGACCTCTTGACCTGTTTCATTTGAAAAATGGACAAGCAGGATACTATAGGCTTTAGCTTTATCTTCTCTTAAGTATTCGGTTTTAGAAGTTCCGTTTGTTTCATTGTTGGTGGTTCCAAAGCCTCCCAACACGTAACTATCTTCTGTGCGATCTCCTTTTTTTTCGCTGCCACTGCTCTGGTTATAGAAGCGGTATCTTTTTTCAGGCACGATCAATGTGAGCAAGGCATCTACGAAGGTAGTTTTCCCGCTGCCATTTGCACCGGTTAAAAGGCTGGTTTCCCCAAGCGGTTTAATAGTATGTATGGTTTCATCGAAAGTGCCCCAGTTAAGGACTTCCATATATTGTAGGCGGAATCCGCTCTTTTGGCTATCGGTACTGAAAACGCTTAGCTGCATCGATGATCCTGGGTTTAATTATTGTTAAATAGATCGTCTGTGTCAGGGGCAGATGAGATGGATTGTTTTACCTGCAGGAGCTGCTGATAAAAATCATCCAGCTCTTCTGCACCAATCCTGGCTTTAATAATTTTGCAAATTCTGAACCTTTGTTCATCGGCTATTTCGTGTTGTTCTTCCCGATGGAGGAATCCATATTCTTCTGCTTTTTCAATGAGCCGGTCTATTTCCTTCATAAATTTTACACGGCTGGCATTTTCTTTGAAAAACAGTTCTGCCTGTTCTTTTATTTCTCTTCGTTTCCGGATCAGTTCACGGTTGGTTGATTCGCCGGTTTCAAACTCGGCCATCATTTCCCGGAGTAAGATCAGCATAATGCTTTCTTCGTAGCTCAGGGCGCGGCGTTGTATCCAGCTAAATCCGATATTATCATCTTCCGTAAAATTATGTTTTAAGAAAGCGTAGCCATCATCTTCATCCAATGTCATTATCAGACCAAGGGGGAGTAGAAAAGACTGGAGTTCGTGTTTATGTTGCAGGAGTTTTTCCCAGTTACTTTTCTCCAGGTATTCCAACGGTCCTTTTAATAATCTTATAAATACAGACGTGAAAGGAAGTATTTTGGTATTTGCATTCATGATTTTCAGATGTTAAATAATAAGAAGGGAACTTCTACGAACCTTGTCTGTGCTTTATCCAGTGGAATTAATTCTGTAGCGGCACCAACAACACTGGCCTTACCCGGTTTTTCCCGGAGAAATCTGAAATAACCTACTATTTCGGCCAGCCCATGTTCTAATGGGGTTATTTGTAATACTTCTTTTAATGACGCTGCTTTTTGCATTTTCAGGGCCTGTTCTACCTTGTCCCATAAATATTTTTTGTCAACAAGGGTATTATTAAGTATTCTGCCGAATCGTTCCGGATCTGTAATCTTTTCAGGTGCCATAGATGGTTGTATTACTATTGGTGGCGGTCTTTTAGGTGTCATTTGCAGTTTCCGGTCCATCACCATCTTTATGTCCGGTTCTTCTGGTATAGACAGGCTACAGTTAATATCCGGTATATTCATTAAATCGAAGATCAGTTCCTTAATAGCAGACATCTGGTGACGCAGCCTCCTGTGCCTGGCGATCTCTTTTTCGGAGATAATACGGCTTAGTTTATCTGCCATTTTATCGTTGGCATCGTAAACGGAGCGTCCTTGTTGTAACAGCAGCGACTTTACATTCTGAATAAAAAAATCATCTGTGGGAATTTCTCTATCCCTGAGCAGTACCAGCAGCTCTTCTGTCAGGGTCATCCATTCCTCTTGCCCTATACGGGAGATGAGAAAATCCCAGAAGGCATAAAAGCTTTTACCCTGGCTGCTGTTACGTAGGGCATCGTAGGCTTCAAAAGCATAACCTACAATTGCTCCTTTATGTTGTTCAGTTCTGGTATGATGTTCTACAATGGAACGGTGGATCTGCTTGAAATTATCTTCCACTTCGCGGAAGTCGCTTATAAGTTCATAGCAAAGACGGGTAAAGAGATCGAGCCGTTCCTGTACCTGGGCGTTATTATAACTGTCGGGCGCTATCCCCAGTTCAATAGCTTTGATTTCTTTATCTATTTCAGCTCTTTTATCCTTCAGTAATTCCAGTCTTTTTTTCGCATCATCTTCTGTATGCTCCACTATATCCCGAAGGGAGTTAAATAATAGCTTAAACCGGCTTTCTGTGCCCACATGATGCCTGTTTTGCAGGCTGGTAATCCACTGGAATAATCTTTCGGTATGGGCACTTAGCTGATATTGAATTGTGCCTTCTGCATCTGTGAAATCCTGCAATATTCTTTTCTGCACCCAGTTGAGTATATATTTTCGGCTTCTGGTATCTTCATTTTCGCCAAAGAGTATATTGGCCTCATCGAGATTTTCTGTGCCATCGGACTGGTTGAGCAGAAATTCTGCCACTATCTGAATGAGCGATTCTTCGTCGATCAATAGCCGGTTATCTTCCTTAAAGGCTTTGTGTAGTAAGGGCAATATCCACTTTGTATTTTGTAGTCTTAGGATTAAGAAAGCCGGATTAGCACTTAATATATACAAAACGTCCTCACTATTCATACAGGTATCGTTTTTTATTCAGAAGCAATTACTACTTTCTCAATTTAAGTATTTTATATATTTATCACAAAATTGATAACCTTTAAAATTATTGATAGGTACCCGCACAGGTCAAATAGGTCTGGTTTGAATTGATATAAATACTTTGTGTAAGGCGGAGAAATTAACGAAGAGGAAAAATGAAGAAGCCCGTAAATCAACGATTTACAGGCTTCTTCCTAAAAATGTATCAGTCTTTTGGAACTACGTCGTTCCGATTTGCGGACCGGACGGGACTCGAACCCGCGACCTCCGCCGTGACAGGGCGGCATTCTAACCGACTGAACTACCGATCCGTTCCGTGTTAAACGGGCTGCAAATATATAGAGATCTCTGAAATAAACAAATCCGCATCTAAAAATTTTTCATCCCCACAGCCAGCAGCAAAAAAATAGTAATTTACCCGCGCATGCAGCTGCACCAAACATTCAATAAAACAAGGCTGGCGCCTACACCCAGTGGGTTCTTACACCTGGGTAATGTATTGTCATTTGCCATCACTGCTGCACTGACAAAAAAAGCCAACGCCAGAATACTGCTGCGTATCGATGACCTGGACCGTGAACGGGCAGCGCCGCAGTATGTGCAGGACATTTTTGATACCCTGCATTATCTCAGCATTTCCTGGGATGAAGGTCCTGCAGATTATGCGCAATACGAAAAACAATATTCACAGCTGCACCGTATGGAGCTATACCGCGCAGCGCTGCAGCAGTTAAAAGAAAGTGGGCAGGTATTTGCCTGTGAGTGTTCACGCACACAGGTGCCAGATGGCGTTTACCCGGGCACCTGCCGTAATAAAGGATTGCCGCTGGATAAGGAAAATGTGAGCTGGCGGCTGCGTACGGATGCTACGAAAGAGATCAGCATTCAAACACTGACAGGTGAAGAAAAGGCCACCTTACCACCATCCATGCAGGATTTTGTTGTAAGAAAGAAGGATGGCTTCCCGGCTTACCAGCTTACCTCTGTGATAGATGATCATTATTTTGGGATAGATTTAATAGTAAGAGGGGAGGACCTTTGGCCATCTACCATTGCACAAAATTATTTATCTGCATTGCTGCCCGGTAATACTTTTCAATACAGCACAAGTTATCATCATCCGTTATTATTGGAAGCGCCCGATAAAAAATTATCAAAATCCGCCGGTGCTACTTCCATACAATTCCTGCGAAAAGAAGGGAAGCAGCCGGCGGATATTTATACTATGATTGCACAAATGCTGGGGTATGAGCAAGCAGTTAAAGATTGGGAAGGTATCGTGGACTTAATACAATTCTGAACGATTGCTTAATGATATTGTACAAAGCACATTCCTCCAATTTCGCCAACATCCTCAATGCTCATATTCAAATGACCTTTAACGCTCCTCTACGCCGCTAACCCTTTCAAAAATTCCAGCACATCCTGTCCAATTTCCCGGTAATGCGTTTCCAGCGCAAAGTGCCCGGTATCATAAAATTTAACGATCGCTTTAGGGTTATCCTTTTTATAGCCTTCTGCACCAGCTGGTAAAAAGAACGGGTCTTTATTTCCCCAGGCAGCTAAAATCGGCGGCTGACTGTTCCGGAAGTATTCCTGGAATTTCGGGTACAACGCTACATTGCTGCGGTAGTCCAGCATCAGGTCCAGCTGAATTTCTACATTGCCCGGGCGGTCCAGGAAATGCTGATCCAGCGTATAGGTTTCCGGTGCAATTAATGATAGATCCGCTACTCCGTGCTCGTATTGGAAACGTGTCATTTCAGTGGCTACAAATCCACGCAGCGCATTACGGTTGGCTTCAGAAGGGTCTTGCCAGTAGGTTTGCAGCGGATTCCATTCTTTACTTAAGCCGGCTTCGTATGCATTCCCGTTCTGGGAAATAATACCGGTAATCTTTTCCTTGTTAGCCAATGCCAGCCGATAACCGGTAGGGGCGCCATAATCAAACACATAAATCGCAAAACGTTTTAATCCCAGGCCATCAATAAACGCCTGCATGGTATGGGCCAGGTTGTCAAACGTATAGGCAAACCGGTCGTGCGGCGGTGCGTCAGAATAGCCATACCCGGGCAGGTCCGGCGCAATAACATGATACTGCTCGCTTAAAATGGGGATCAGGTTGCGGAACATGAAGGAAGAAGTAGGATACCCGTGCAGCAGCAGTACAACAGGGGCATTCACAGGTCCGGCTTCCCGGTAAAATATGTTTAAACCATTGGCTTTGGCAGTGCGGTGAAATATAGTGGTGTTTGTCATGGTAAATACGTTTTTGTTGACCCTACAAATGTACAGCAGCTATTTAATCATTAAAAATGATTAGTTTTGATATAAACTATCTGTAAAAGAGATGAATTTACACGACCTGCAAACCTTCGAGGCAGTAGCTGCCTTAGGTAGTTTTACCAAAGCTGCAGAAGCCATGCATACCGTACAGTCCAATGTTACGGCGCGTATTAAAAGCCTGGAAGATGAATTTAAGGTAAGCCTTTTCACGCGTACCTCCCGCCGGGTGGAGCTTACGGCTGCAGGCGAAACATTGATCAAATACTGCCGGCATATCGGCCAAACGATTGAAGAAGCTAAAAGAGAGCTGTCTGAAACCTCGCAGGTTGGCGGCATTATCCGCATTGGTACAATGGAAACTTCCCTGTCCATGAAGTTGCCGGGTGTTATTAACCACTTTACGGATCATTACCCGGATGTAGAGATAGAAGTTAAAAGCGCCTTTACCGGCGTGCTAACAAATGATGTGCTCAACTATAAGCTGGACCTGGCTTTTGTAGCAGCGCCCATTGCTTCGCCGGAGCTGCAGGAGAAGGTGGTAAAAAAAGATAAGCTAGTGATCATTACCAGCAGCGAGCATATCAGCCTCAAAGATTATCTGAAAAAACAGCCGGTAAAGATCATCGTGTTCGACCAGGGATGCAGCTTCCGCGCGCGGCTGGAATCATGGCTGAATGCTAAAGGTGTGGTAAGCTATAGAA
>Ga0207426_1000259_pt1 | contig 114580 bp, 131 predicted proteins | sample AraplaMF_Cvi_mMS_FD_184265 | JGI IMG/M metagenome (GOLD analysis project Ga0207426, IMG submission 184265) | Arabidopsis root microbial communities from the University of North Carolina, USA - plate scrape MF_Cvi_mMS (SPAdes) (version 2) | ecosystem: Host-associated > Plants > Roots >... | reverse complement strand
CCGATAAGCGCACGAGAGATGAGCGACTGCAGGCGGCCCTCGCAAAGCGCGCGGAGCAGTATCAATAGTCGATGCTCATCGATCTGACGCTGAGGTTTGACCCCTCCCCCCAGCCAGAAGCTCCGCTGCTCCTTCCTTACGAAACCGGCCTGGCTGGGGCGCTGCTGCACAGCGGGTAACCCGCCTCCCTCAAAACGCCGATCGCCCACCCCCATAACGTGCGGATCGCCGGCCTCTGTCCCGTCGTCATGAGCATTGTAGTCACTCCTGTCGGGACGAATCCCGCCGGCCCTATGCTCGTTCCGGGCGGTTAGCACAGGGCAGGGACTCGCTATCGGTGGGACTGGAGCTCGTCCCTGTCTTCCAAGGGGCTGTGCGAAACGCTAGGCCACCATCACGGCTTTAAGACGTATGGAAATGACCGTAGCGAGGAATTAGAATGCGGCACACGACACCTTCAGGATCGAACTGAAGCTTCGTGCCGCCGGAAGCGCTGCCCAGGCTGCGTGAGATCAGCGTCTGGCCGAAGCCGGACTTCGCGGGCGCGGTAACGAGCGGGCCGCCGCGCTCGCGCCATTCGATGATGAGTGAGCCGTCCTCGGCAAGCCCCTCCCGGCGAACCGACAACTTACCGCTTCGCGTGGAAAGCGCACCGTACTTGACGGCATTTGTCGTGAGCTCGTGGAAGACGAGACCAAGCGATACCGCGGTCTTGGATTCGACGGGAACGTCAAGGCCCTCTATCGCGATGCGCCCACCTGACAATGTGGTGTAGGGTGCGAGTTCGACGTTGAGGACGTCCTTGATCTGCAGGTTTTCCCAAGAGGCGCTGGAGAGCAAAGTATGAGTGGCCGCCAATGCCTGGATACGTCCCGAGAATGATTTCTGGAAATCGTCGATCGTCCGCTCGTTCGAGGCGGTGCGTGCGCAGATGGCCATCACCATGGCAAGCGTGTTCTTAACCCGGTGATCGAGTTCGCCCATGAGCAGCGCCTGACGTCGTTCGGCCGCCTTGCGTTGGGACAGATTGATAAGCGTTACCACGCAGCCTTGCGTTCTATCCCCGGTGACGAGCAGCGGAGCGGCGCTGATCATGACGTCGGTGACGTCGGCGGCCGATGTTTTGACGGCGGCCTCCAGACCCTGCACGGGCGTTCCGCCCGCGGCCATCCCAACAATATCCGCGCCGGACATGAGTTCGGAAGCATCCGCAAAGGTCAGCTCGATCGCCTCATCGAACTTCTTGCCTACAGGCGCTTCTACGCAGATGCGTTCGGCGGCGGCATTGATATGGGTGACATTGCCAGCCCGGTCACAGACGATGACGGCCTCGTTCGCAGAGGCCAGGATGGATCGCGCCAAGCGCTCCGATTCCTTGGCGACGGCGGTCTGCTCACGTTCGCTAATATCTGTGAAGGTGACCGCGACGCCACCTACAATGCCGAAGTCGATCGGAGCGCCCGTTAACAGGAAGCTGCGATCCTTGTCCCCGATATGGACGTGAATCTCGGCCGATTGCCTTTCTTGCCGAGCCTGCGTCAGCAGCCGCCGGAAGGTGGTTTGGTTGATGGCGTCGAGAAGGCCGAGGAGAACTTGCCCCGAGAGCGCACCGGCCGGTCGCTCCAGCAGGGTGCAGAGCGCCTGGTTCGCATACAGCAACTGCCCGTCGCTATCGAACGCCGCGGCGCCGATGTCCATGGCTTCCATGAAGGTCCGGTAGGATTGCTCACCGCCTTTGAGGGTGAAGACTTGCTCGGTGGTGCTCCCTTTGATGACGACGGCATCGATCTCGCCTTCGCGAATAGCCCGGAGCGTCTCCTCGGCCTCATACAACCGGGCCTCGAGTTCGTCCCGGGTCAACGCAGATACGAGCGATACCACCGTCATCATTCCTCAACAGACAGATGAACGAGAACCTTCTGGGTGTCGGAAAGGTCCCCGATGATTTTCCGGATCGGGACTGGAAGCTCCTTCACCAGAGTCGGAATCGCCACAATGCCGTGCTCGCGGGCGAGCTGCGGCTGCTTCTTGAGGTCGACGACCTCGACCTTGTACTTGCCGGCCAGATGCTCGGAGCAGATCTTTTCGAGGTTGCGGATCGCGGCGAGTGATTTAGGAGTCTCGCCGGCGACGTAGAGAACGAGCTTGACGGGCTCTTGGCTTGCTTCGGGCATATCCCTCAGTCCTGTTTGGTCTTGCCGGTATCCATTCCGCGTCCGCGCGCCATCGCGGAGACGTCGTCCCGGCTTTGTTGCAAATAAATTTCCTCGGCCTTGACGAGCCGCTTAAGCTCGGCTTCGTCCGCGTCGATGTCGGCCTTGAGTGCCTCGATCTGGGCTAGGGCGCGACGCCGCTTCTGGGTGACTTGGTCTTGGACGCGCGTCACCTCGGCCCGGCGTTCCACCTCGGCCCGCCGCGCCCGCGCCTCCTCGTTGCGCCGGGCTGAACCGGTCAGCGCGCCACCTTCGCCCAGATAAGGATCGAGCAACCGAATGCCGCGATCGGACATGACAAATTCACGGACTTGGTTGGAGTGCGAGATGCCGCGTGCCTTGAGCAGATAGAGTTCTCGGTTGAACTCGCCGTTGACTTCGCGATTGAGCAGAAGGATCCAGCCGTCCATCAACGACGACAGACCTGCGTCGGTTTCAGCTTGCTGGATATGGGCGAGATGGGTGAATACGGCGGTGATGCCATTGGATTTGAGGTAATCGACGATGCGGAGAAGCATCGCTTGCACCTCGGTCATGTCGGCCGCGCCCGTGAAGGCCGAAATCGGATCGAGCACGACCAGCTGCGGCTTGAACCTGCTGATCTCGCGCAGCATGATCGCCAAATGCATCTCCAGCGAATAGAAAGTCGGCCGCGCGGCGATGTAACGCATCTGGCCGCTCTTCAGCCATTTGGCGAGATCGGTGCCAATCGATTTCATGTTGCGCACCGTCTGCGGCTCGGACTCCTCGAACGACAGATAGAGGGCCCGCTCGCCGCGTTGGCATGCGGCATCCGCCATCATGCAGGCGAGCGAACTCTTACCCGAGCCTGCAACGCCGGTGAGCAGGATGCTGCTGCCACGGTAGAAGCCGCCGCCCGTGAGCATGACATCGAGGTCGGGCACGCCGCTCGAAATTCGCTCGTCGAACACCTTGTGCCCGAGGCCGAGCGATGAGACCGGCAGGACCGAAAAGCCATCCTCGTCGATCAGAAACGGATATTCGTTGGTACCGTGAGCGGTGCCGCGATATTTGACGATGCGAAGCCGCCGCGTCGAAATCTGGTTATCAACGCGATGATCCAGCAGGATCACACAGTCGGACACGTATTCTTCGAGGCCTTGCCGGGTCAGGCTGCCGTCGCCGCGCTCGCCCGTGATGACGGCCGTCAGACCCTTCTGCTTGAGCCAGTCGAATAGGCGCCTGATTTCTGCGCGCAGGATCGCAGGATTTGAAAAGGCTGAGAACAGGCTTTCGATCGTATCAAGCACGATTCGCTTGGCACCGATCTGGTCGACCGCGAACTCCAACCGCAGGAAAAGTGCCTCCAAGTCGTAATCGCCAATCTCGGCGATCTCGGTAGGATCGATGGCGATGTGCTCAATGTGAATCTTCGACTGGTCGATCAGACCTTGCAGGTCGAAGCCCAGAGATTCGACGTTTGCGACGATGTCGACAGGGCGCTCCTCGAAGGTCACGAACACACCGGGCTCGTTATGGAGCTTCGCGCCATTGAAGAGGAAGGTGGAAGCAAACAACGTCTTGCCGCAACCAGCCGAGCCGCAAACGAGCGAAGGGCGTCCGCTCGGCAAACCCCCCAATGTCAGATCGTCAAATCCGTCGATACCTGTGAGAGATTTCGTGATGCCTGCAGTCATGCCATGTCCTGGTTCCATACAAATCCTCTAAGCAAAGAAGGGCGTGCCGCATAGGGTCCCGGCCGCAAATAAGTCTGTCGTCCTGCTGGAACCGGCTGACACGGCATGACGTTAAAACCCTTCGCGATTTCACGGCATCACGTGCAACAAATGTTAATCCGATCATAGATTTAGACGGCGTCCTGGGTGCTGACGTCGGTCACCCGGAGCGATGCAGTCTTGCCCTTTTTTTACCGTGTTGATGAGGCGCCCGTCGCTCACTTTGACTACCCTAGTCGTGAAGCTGATTGTGCGCTGCAATATAAGGAGTGATGGATTTCAAAAACGGGTGCAGAGCACGTCGAATGTTATGTTCACAAAATAACAGCGGGAAGCGGCAAATCCGACTCGGTTTGGAACTTCTGTCCACTTTAATACTTAGGAACCCCCGAGAGAGGCTCCGTCGTGACAGATCAGAGGGAAGCAGAGCATCATTCGCCCGGCCGCCCACAGCCCGGACCAGCCTGTCCACACTGCCAAACGCCGTCGCGCTATGTCACCTCGATGCTCGATGTGCAGCGGGATCGCTCAATCCTGATTTACCGCTGCGACACGTGTAGCGAGGAGATCTGGCGATAGCCTTCGGGGAGAAGCGTGATGCAGGACCATCGTACGCAGCTCGAGGAGCTGCGCAAGGATACTGCTGAGTGTGCGTTAATCCGCGATCTCGCGACCGATAAGGCTAAGCGCGAGTTGTTTAACAAGCTCGCCGACCATCTCCGCGTACTTGCGGATCAGGTTGAAGCGGCGACGCGTGGCCAGCCTCCTGCAACGGTTGCATGAGCCGTCCGAAAAAGCACGGCTCATAGTCGACCTGCTCCGGCGCCGTAGAAGTGGTTTCTTGCCACGGTTTGAGGATCGGATGCCGTCTGACGCCGGCAACGGCGTGCGATTGTTCTGATCTGCTCGAAGAGAACTTTCTTGCTGTCGATGAAGAAGGGATTGAAGTCTCCAGTCCTCGCGGTGCAGGCGGAGGCGGCAAAGTCGCTCGCCAATATGGTGCGGGTGCAATAGCCCGGACGCCTCACAAGATGTGAGGCTGGCGGCTCCGTTCCTCGCGCAGGAACGTGCGGCGCGTTGAGGAGTTCGGACGATGAAAGGACGGTCCGCATGAATGAGAAATTCGATCCAGCTCCACCGGACAAGAACGAGGTCGATCCCAAACAAGCGATGCGCCGCGACAAGGCGAAGGATGACGAGCTGGAGCAAGGTTTGAAGGACAGCTTTCCGGCATCCGATCCGGTAAGCAGCACACAAGCGTCCAAGGCGACGCCGGACGGTTGATTAAGGGGAAGAACATGGGACTTGCAGCTTACGACATCGTCGGCAGGGACGGCGCCTGGCACGTCGAGCATGACGGCTCGATCCGGAATGCCTATCAGACCAAGGAGGCTGCATTTGAGGCGGCCGTTGCGGCAGCATCGCTTGCGATGCGACAGGGGCATTCCGTTCGCGTGACCGCGCCTGAGAGCGCCAATTCGATCGGCGCCAAGAATTCCGGTTAGCTTTCCTGGTGTCTGCGTTTGTGCAGCTTTGACTACTTCGGTTCGATCTTGAGCGGACGATCGGACGGGAGAACGCGGGCGTCGGCTGCTGCTGCGGCGGCTTCAGTCGTCTTGCCGCTGTCGGCTTCGGCTTTGTTGTCGTTCGGACTGGCGACGAAGAAATAGCCGACGGCACCCGCAATCAGAGCTGCTGCGGCTGTCGCAGCGACGGATTTGATCTTACCTCTTGTCATCTCACATATCCGCAGGAAGTTTGACGGCTGGCCGCAAGCCGGCCTCGACGATTGCCGCGGCGGTCGCACCGCCGCGGCAACAACATCAACTCAAGCTGCCGTGGAGGCCTTGGCGTTTACGCCCTTGCGCAAGGCCACCGTGTTAAGCTTGGTGTTTGCGGCCTTCTCCTCGTTGAGGTTCGTGGTGAGAAAACGCACGATATCGTCGTGTCCGAGTTCTTCGGCCCAAGCGATTAGCGTCCCGTAGCGGCACATCTCGTAGTGTTCGACGGCCTGGGCGTTGGCGACAATGGCGGCATCCAGCACCGCCTTGTCCTCGATCTCGCCAGCCGTCTCGTCCGCTTCCTTGATGATACCGTCGATGGCGGGGCATTGCGTTCCGCTCGGCTCCTTGCCGAGTTTTGCAAATACCTTCTCGAGGCGCTCAACCTGCTTGTTGGTCTCTTCGAGGTGGTTCTTCAGGCCCGTCACGAGGTCCCGATTGGTCGCCTTGTCGATCATCTTCGGCAGAGCCTTGAGAATCTGCTGCTCTGCATAATAGATGTCCTGCAGACCGTGGGTCAGCAGATCTTCCATCGATTTAATGTCTTTGGTGAAAAGACCCATCTTCATCGCTCCTTTGAGATAGTTTGAAATGGCGTTTTTGGAACGCCGGCAAGTGTAGGTTGTTCCCAAGCGTGACCGTTGCTCGGGCCGGACAGCCATCGACCAGGAGGGACGGCGCCTCGATGATCGAAACGCGTTCTGAGTGCTGATGATGGAGCTGATGGAGGCTGAGTCCGTCGCTGAGCTTCCCCGCGGAGCGCAATGGCAATACGAGCCGAAATGGGACGGCTTTCGTTGCCTGCTCATCCGTGAGGGTCGGCGCGTCAGGATGCAGTCGAAAGGCGGGCGAGATCTCGTTCGCTACTTCCCTGAAGTCGTTGTAGCTGCGTCCGCCATCGATGCGAAGTCCTTCATCTTGGACGGTGAGCTGATCATCCGGCTGGATGAGGGATACTCCTTCGACGCACTGCTTCAGCGCATGCACCCGGCGTCAAGCCGGGTTAAACGCCTGGCTGGAGAGACGCCTGCGCGCTTCATGGCCTTCGATCTGCTGCGATCGGTGGATAAGGATCTTGCGGCGCTTCCGCTCGCCAAGCGACGGCCCGCGCTGGAAGTCTTTGCCCGCCGCCAGTTTCGCAACGATGTGTTCGCGCTGTCGCCGGCGAGCCGCAGCTACGCCGAAGCCAAGCGATGGCTTCAACGCGTTGAGGACGGTCACGACGGCGTCGTCGCAAAGCGCCTGGATCTCGCCTATTGCAGCGGCACGCGCGAGGGGATGCAGAAGATCAAGCTGATGCGATCGGCCGATTGCGTGGTCGGCGGTTTCAGATATGCCGAGAAGAAGCAGGCCGGCCGAAAGGTGGTCGGTTCGCTGCTACTCGGGCTATACGACAAATCCGGGCTTCTGCATCATGTCGGGTTCAGCTCCGCGATCAAGACCTCGGACAAGACAGCTCTCACTGAACAGTTCGAGAAGATCATCAGCGAGAGCAGCTTCACCGGCAAGGCGCCTGGCGGTCCGAGCCGGTGGTCGAAGAAGCGATCGGCCGAGTGGCAGCCGGTGCGTCCGGTTCAGGTTGTCGAAATCTGCTTCGATCATGTGTCAGGCGACCGATTTCGCCACGGCACGAAGATTATTCGCTGGCAGACGGATAAGACGCCATCGCAATGTGGGATAGGCCAACTTAGGCAAAGTACGCGAAAGGGGCCGGCTAAGGGGCCCAAAGCGCATGGAAGAGCCGGGGAGAGTGATTGAGACCGCGAGTTTCGTGTGGGTGAGATGCAAGCTACCGACGCTAGTCGCGCAAAGGCGTTTCAGTCACATCCAGCAGCGCGCCGAGACCTTGGCGAAGTCGGTGGGTTGCGATGTTTTCGGTCGCAAGACCGAACACCACGAGGGACCGTCCCGTCACCGCGTAAGCATGGCCAAATTCGAACGATGGCATCTGAACGTCGGGTTGGTTGGTGTCGATCAGGCCCAGCCAGCTGCTTCCGTCGGTGACGTCCGGCAAGGTGAAGTTCACGACATCATAATGGGCGTTGTAGACTAGCAGCATGGTCGCGTCCGATCCGCGACGCTTGATTCCGGTCTCTTGGGCGCGTCCGTCGAGCAACATGCCGAAGCATTTGGCATTGCCGTCCTGCCATTGCTCAGTTGTCATCTCGTCCCCCGAGGGCGACAACCACGCGACGTCCTTCACGTCCAGCTCTTCGTTGTGGGATCCGACAAGGAAGCGGCTACGATAGAGAATCGGAAATGCCTTACGCGTAGCGATCAGCTTGCGCGTGAACTCGCGGAGGCCGCGGCCGTTCGCGGTGATGTTCATCCAATCGAGCCAGTTGGTCTCGTTGTCCTGTGCGTAAGCGTTGTTGTTGCCGTGCTGGGTTCGGCCGAACTCATCGCCTGCCAGCAGCATCGGCGTGCCATGGGAGAGCAGCATCGTCGCCAATAGGTTTCGTTTCTGACGCTCGCGCAGCGCCGTGATCTCCGGATCGTCCGTCGGGCCTTCGGTACCGCAATTCCAGGAATGGTTGTTGCTGTGACCGTCGCGATTGTCCTCGCCATTCGCTTCGTTATGCTTGTCGTTATAGGATACCATATCGTTGAGATTAAAACCGTCGTGGGCCGTGACGAAGTTGACGCTGGCCCAAGGCCGGCGGCCGCGCTTGTTGAAGAGGTCGCCAGATCCGGAGACGCGCTTGGCAAAGTCAGCGAGTGTGCCCGGATCGCCTTTCCAGAAAGAGCGTGCGGTATCCCTGAATTTGTCGTTCCACTCCGCCCATCCCGGTGGAAACCGGCCGACCTGGTAGCCGCCGGGACCAATGTCCCATGGTTCGGCGATCAGCTTGACGCTGGAAAGGACGGGGTCCTGGCGACACGCGTCAAGGAAGCCGCCACCCTCGTCGAACCCGTATGGTTCTCGTGCCAATATTGTGGCGAGGTCGAAGCGAAAGCCGTCAACGCGCATGTCGGTTGCCCAGTAACGCAGGGAATCGGCGACCAGCTGGAGCACGCGCGGGTGTGAGAGGTTCACCGTATTCCCGGTGCCGGTGTCGTTGATGTAGTAGCGCTTCTGATCGGACAGCAGGCGATAATAGCTGGCATTGTCGATGCCCTTGAATGACAGAGTTGGCCCAAGCTCGTTGCCTTCCGCGGTGTGGTTGTAGACGACGTCGAGGATGATTTCGATGCCATGGGCGTGGAACTGGTTCACCATGGCTTTGAATTCGTTCGCAAACGGCGTTTTTAGGTAGCGCGGTTCGGGTGCAAAGAAGGCGATGGAATTATAACCCCAATAATTACGCAGGCCTTTCTCGACTAGGTAGCTGTCGTCAACGAAGGCATGGATCGGCAAAAACTCCGCGCTGGTGATGCCGAGCAAGCGCAGATAGGCCGGCACCTCGGAATGTGAGAGGCCTGAAAAAGTACCGCGGTCCGCCTCGGGAACGAGGGGATGCAGTTGGGTGAAGCCCTTGACGTGCATCTCGTAGACGATCGTCCGCTCCCACGGTGTTTCTGGCTTGCGGGCCGTTCCCCAAGTGAACGCTGGATCGATCACGCGGCATTTTTGCATCAAGGGAGCGCTGTCACGTTCGTCGTATGACAGATCCTTGTCGGCGTGATCGAGCTGATAACCAAACAACTCCGGTCCCCAGCGCAATTGGCCAACCAGCTGCTTGGCATAGGGATCGAGCACGAGCTTGTTGGGATTGAAACGGTGCCCAGCATCGGGTTGATAAGGACCATGAACGCGATAACCGTAAACAGTGCCTGGACGGGCCGAGGGCAAATAACCGTGCCAAACTTCATCGGTATATTCGGGAAGCTCGATCCGCTCGAGCTCCGTCTCGCCGATATCGTCGAACAGGCAAAGCTCGACTTTGGTGGCATGCGCGGAGAACAATGCGAAGTTGACGCCAAGCCCGTCCCAGGTGGCGCCGAGCGGAAACGGCTTACCCTCGGTGATCCGAGAGCGGCGCAGGCGCGAGGCGGCACGCGTCAGGGCGTCTTCGGGAAGTACCGGTCGATCCATTCTTGTCCCCCAGAGGAAGCCGGCTAGGGAGCCGGCGCGGCTGCCACGGCTTCCGACGTCCCTGCTTCACTGCCACTCGCCAAAGCGATCACCGCAGCCGGTGGGACTTCGGTCGGCGGTGACAGCACGGCCGCCTTTTTAAGCGCAGCTTCCTTGCTGATCGCGGACAGCGAATTGCCGGTTCGTCCGACGATGGTCGTCAGCTCGGCGTCGGATAATTTAAGGCGCTTCTTGATCAGCCGCACTTGGGTGCGGTTGGTCAGGTCAAGCTTGTTACGGATCGGCTGGAGCTTCGAGCGGCGCATGGCGGCAACTCCTGGTCTATCTTCGTAACAGTCCCTCGACGATTCCGTTCCCGGCCGTATCACCGCAGGTGGTCAGCCGGCGCTTGCTATACCCAGTTCAAGGGTGGCAGCAGGCGGCGGCATCCGGATCGCGTCGTCGCGCAAGGGGATCGCGAACACGTCGAGCTGCGCCTTCTGCCGCAAGGCCGGCAGCCGACGATATGCCGCCAGATAATCCTGCGCCATTCGCTCCACCGTGAAGCGCTCCTCGAATCGCTTCCGGATCGTCTGTCGGTCCAACGTTCCGATCGATTTTGCGGCCTCAACCGCCTCATCGAGGGAGTTCACCACAAAGCCGCTTACGCCATGATCAATGACCTCCGGCACAGAACCGTGCGCAAGGGCGATCACCGGCGTCCCGCAAGCCATTGCTTCGATCATCACTAGACCAAACGGCTCGGGCCAACAGATTGGAAACAGCAGGGCGCGGGCGTTGCCCAAGAATTCGGCCTTCTGAACTTCGTTGATCTCGCCCACAAACTCCACATTTGGGTGCGTGGCGACCATGGGCTCGATGACCTGATCCCAGTAGCGTTGATCGGCGGCGTCGATCTTGGCTGCTATCCTCAGGGGCACGCCCGCCCTGGTTGCGATTTCGATCGCCCTGTCCGGACCCTTTTCGGGCGAGATGCGGCCGAGAAATGCGAAATAGTCGCCGGACGGCGGGTTTCTGTACGGTAGGACGTTGTTGGGCAGTCCGTGAAGCACCGTTCCGAGCCAATTGACGGGCGGCATCGGGCGACGTTGAGCATCTGAAATCGATACGAGGGGAGGCTCGGGGAAAGCCGAATAGAACGGCATCAGATCGGGAAGATCGAGCCGGCCGTGCAATGTCGTCAGGATGCGATCCGCGTATGGCCGCATAAGGGGATAATGCAGATGGTCGATATGGAAGTGCAGCACATCGAATTCGTCGGCCCTCTTAGCAACCTGGTCCAGCATCATGACGTGATGGGGCGTCATGTCCTTGACTGAATGATCAAGTCGCAAGGCCATCTTCGAGCAAGGCACGAGCTCCGCCGAAGTCACCGAGTCCCCACTTGCGAACAGCGTGACCTCGTGTCCCTGACGGACCAGCTCTTCCGTCAGATATGAGACGATACGCTCGGTGCCGCCGTAGAGCCGCGGAGGGCAGCTTTCCGCAAGCGGAGCGATTTGAGCGATTTTCATGGTTCGTGCCCCAATGCCCTTCTAGATCGATGCTCGATAGAGATCTGCGTATGACCTGGCCGATTGGCTCCAACTGAAGGCTTGGGCCATCGCCGCGCGGCGCATGTGATCAAGTTGATCCTTCATGCCGAAGGTCGAGAAGGCGCGGCAGAGGCTGCCGAGAAATCCGGGAGCGGATGGCCGGTCGAACAGAAATCCGGTCTCGCCATCGACGATGGTTTCGGCAAGACCGCCGGTTCGATGGCCAATCGGCAAGGACCCGAAGCGCTGGGCGTACATCTGGCTAAGCCCACAAGGCTCGAACCGAGACGGCATTAGCGTAAAATCGCTGCCCGCGAAGATCTTGCGCGCATCAGCATCGTCGAAGCCGATCTTCACGGCGACGGACCGCGGTGCGCGGGCCTGTGCCTGGAGCAGCGCTTCTTCGAACCGAGGCTCACCCTTGCCGGTGACGACGATCTGGCCGCCGGCATCGACGATCGCCTGAGCGCTGTCGATCACGAGGTCCACGCCCTTCTGATGGACCAGACGCGCGACGAGAGCAAATAGTGGCCCTCGAGATACGGCCAGGCCGAACTGATCCCTGACATCGTTGGAATTCAACGCGCGTTCGGTCCAGTCACCGGCGCCGAACGGCTGCAGCAGGGACGAGCAGGTCCGGGGATCCCAGCTCTCGTCGATCCCGTTCAGGATGCCAGACAGTTGATGACGATCGGCTCGCTGCTTCAACAACCCATCGAGACCGCAGCCGAATTCGGAGGTGGTGATTTCCCGCGCATAGGTCTGGCTGACCGTCGTCAAGTGCGAAGCGTAGACCAGGCCGGCCTTGATGAAGGACAGGCGATTGTAGAATTCAACGCCTTCGATGTTGAAGCTGGCCTCCGGAATGCCTAGCTGCGCGAGCGTGCTCCGGTCGAAGACCCCTTGATAGGCGAGATTGTGGATCGTGAAGACGGTGGGGATGTGCGCGTAATGCCATTCCAGATAGCCGGGGATCAATGCGCATTGCCAATCGTTGGCGTGCACCAGATCGGCCGACCAATCCTTGTCGATCAGCCCTCTCGCGAGCTGCGCGGCGGCGTAGGAGAATGTCGCGAACCGGACGTTGTTGTCGTGCCAATCGGCCCCAAGTCCGTCGGCGTAAGGCGTACCATCGCGCTCGTAGAGCTCCTGACATCGGACGACGTAATAAGCTAGACCGTCGGTGGTGTGGCCGAGATCGACTTCGAAGGCCGGAAGGCCGGCAAAAGCCTGGCATCGACCGACGGTTTTGAGATCTTTCAAACCCAAAAGGACTGCTGGGTACCCTGGGATGATGATCCGGACGTCGGCAAACTCCCGCAAGGCGCGGGGAAGAGCAGCTGACACGGCCGCAAGGCCACCAACTTGAATGAAGTCTGAGACTTCGGGCGTCGCGAACAGAATGCGCATTCGCTAAGCCCGACAGAGGTGGTCTACGCCAACCATCTTTTTGAATTCCAGTGCGCTTCCCCAATGAAGCGCCATCCAGGAATTCCGCGCCGCAGCAAAGGTTCCTAGTCTTGCTCGACAGAAGCCACTTTTTTGTCTTCGGTACGAAAGTGTACCGAAGAGCGGCCGTCGCAATCCCAACGCTTCCTCGGTCTCTCTTTGCCTGGCGCTGCCCGCGAGGAACGAATGAGGCATGCCTGCTTTCACGTCGGCTTAAGCGACCGTAAAGCGTCTTCGCGGCGCCTCGGTAGATCTTGCGCATCTGAGCACAGAGGGCGATCAGAATTTGAATCCGATAGTAGGAGTTGCCGGTCAGGCGCGACGTCACGGCCCTCGGATCATCGATCATGGGGTTACCTTCAATCTTTGGGCCCCCACCGCTCGATCAGTCGAGCTACTCGAGAGCGGTCGTCCGCCGCGCCGAATGCCGCGTGACGACGACGGCTGGTACCAGATGCTGAGCCCGACAGCTCACGCCGGCACGCGCTACCAATTCAGGATCGATGAAGATTTGATCGTCCCCGATCCTGCCTCGTTCTTCCAGCCCGACGACGTGGGAGCTGCGAGCGAGGTCATCGATACGGCGATGCTCAGGGACTCTATCCTCTATCCGGGCCGTCCTTGGGCGGACGCAGTGATCTACGAGTTGCACGTCGGCGCCTTCAGCGAAGAGGGTACTTACGCCGGGGTCGAGAGCAGGTTGCCATACCTGCGCGACCTCGGCATCACGGCCATCGAGCTCATGCCGCTGAACGATGTCCCTGGCCGCTACAATTGGGGCTATGACGGCGTGCTTCTGAACGCGCCGAACGGACGTTACGGCAGGCCGCAGGATCTCAAGCGGCTCTTGCAGGCGGCCCACGCTCTCGACATCATGGTCTACCTGGACGTGGTCTATAACCATTTCGGTCCGCAGCTAAACTACCTGCACAGCTATGCGGAAAACTTCTTCACCGCGCGCCATACGACAGGTTGGGGGCCTGCGATCAATCTCGAGGGGTATGACGGTGCGTTCGTTCGCGATTTTCTGATCGAGAATGCGCTGATGTGGCTGCGTGACTATGGCTTCGATGGCCTACGCCTCGACGCCGTCCACGCGCTCAAGGATGATTCCGAGCGGCATTTTCTCGTCGAGCTTGCCGAAACGGTGCGTCACGAGTTGCCGGGCAGGCGCGTCCATCTGATGCTGGAGAACGAAGCGAACGAGAGCCGTCTGCTCGATCGCCAACAAGGGCTCGCTAGGCATTACGACGCGCAATGGGGGGACGACTTTCACAACGCGCTGCACGTCCTGCTAACGGGAGAGAACGAGGGCTATTATCGCGCCTTTGCCGATAGACCGCTAGAGCACGTCGCACGTTCGCTGACGGAGGGCTTTGCCTATCAGGGAGAGAGCTTTCCGCTTCACGACGCGCCGCGAGGCCAGCCGAGTGCGCATCTTCCGCCAGAGGCCACCATCTTCTTCGCGCAGAACCACGATCAAATCGGCAATCGCGCCTACGGGGAGCGTTTGTCCAAACTGGTCAGTCACGAAAAGCTCGGCCAGGCGCTCGCGCTGGTCCTGCTCAATCCGCACATTCCCATGCTGTTCATGGGGGAAGAGGCCGCAGTCGAAACGCCATTTCTGTTCTTCGCGGATTGGTCCGGCGAGGCCGCTGATTTGACGCGCGAGGGACGACGCAAGGAGTTCGCGTATTTCAAGGCTTTCTCCACGCCCGAAACGCGCGACAGCATACCTGATCCTTGCGATGAGCAGACCTTTCGCGCTTCCAAGCTCGACTGGACGAATATCGACCGGTCCCCGGTGAGCCTCAAATTTCGGGGCCTGACGGCTCAACTGCTGCGGATCCGTCGTGAGAAGATAGTCCCGCTAATCGAGGCCGGGATCGTCTCGGCCGAGCGGGGCTTGCTTGGAGATAGCCTGCGCATGGGTGGTTTGGACGTTCGCTGGCGAACTGGGGCAGGCGACATGCTGCAGATCGTCACAAATTTCGCGGAACAGGATCTCCCCATGCCGAGGCTGGTCGACGGCGACACGTTGTGGCAGCTGCGATCGGCAAATGAGGGGGTGATTCTGCCGAGCGATATCATCGTGCGGCTGGGGCGGGAGAGCTGACCCACCGAACGCTCCTAGGAACACTTCCGGCGGGGCTCTGTTAGCGGTTCAAATTCCGGAGTTCTCCCATGACCGAATATCCAAAGCCGCCTTTCGCCGCCCAGCAGCAAGCGATGCCTGGCTCGACGCGCGCGATGAACCCTCGGCCGGACCATGGTGAGGAGAGCTACAAAGGCGCAGGACGTCTCGCGGGCAAGAAGGCCATCATCACCGGTGGCGATAGCGGCATCGGCCGGGCAGTCGCGATCGCCTACGCGCGCGAAGGAGCAGATATCGTCATCGCCTATCTGAACGAGGATGAGGACGCTGCCGAGGTAAAGGCGCTGGTCGAGCGCGAAGGGCGTAAGGTCGTATTGATTCCAGGCGATATAAGTCATCCTGAGCATTGCCGGGCGGTCGTACAGCGCGCCCTTTCAGAGCTGGGCGGGATCGACATCTTGGTCAACAACGCGGCCCATCAGGCGACTTTCAAGGATATCGGAGACATCAGCGACGAGGAGTGGGAACGGACATTCGAGATCAACATCCATGCCATGTTCTATCTGACGAAGGCCGCTGTCCCGCATATGCGGCCGGGAGCTGCAATCGTTAACACGGCTTCAGTGAACTCGGATATGCCGAACCCAAGCCTGCTCGCCTATGCCACGACCAAAGGAGCCATCCAGAATTTTACAGGCGGGCTCGCGCAGATGCTTGCGGACAAGGGCATCCGGGTCAACGCTGTGGCGCCGGGGCCAATCTGGACGCCGCTCATTCCTTCAACCATGCCGGAGGACTCCGTCAAGAATTTCGGCAAGCAAGTGCCCATGCAGCGCGCTGGACAGCCTGCCGAACTAGCGACAGCCTATGTCATGCTGGCCGATCCGCTGTCGAGTTACACATCAGGAGCCACATTGGCTGTGACCGGCGGAAAGCCGTTCATCTAAGCACGATGTCTAGTTGATTGGGCCGGCTATTATGTTCGGTCACGCCGACGGGCAAGCGCAGCCTGCACATGATCACAGCGTAATGAGGTAGACCGCGACGGCGATCGTCATCGCCAGGCTGACGACCATATTTCCATGATCAGCTTTCCCATGAGACAAAAATCTTTACCGGGAACGTCAATGGAGTGCCGGCGTTTCCGTTCCAGAAAGGATCGGACGCCATTGCTATTGCGCATCCTCGGCGTCGCCCTTGCAGGAACAATGCAGGATTTTGCCCACGCTGCTTTCGCGCCGGATGTCGTCCAGCTTATGACGACAGCGCTGGAGGCGGCCGTGGCGACGCTTCCGGAACCTGTCCACGCACGGCATGTCCATTTGCTTGCAGTGTCCATCTTGCGGGCGGCGGATGCGGGAGAGCGGGACGTCACCGCTCTTCAGCGAATGGCCCTGCTGGAGCTGCAGCTTACGCCCTGATCCAGGCGCGTTCGCTCGTTTCTATAGAAGTCAGCGCACTGTATTTTTCAGGCGCTCCCTTTGCTTGTCCTTGGCACGCAGAAACTTGACGGTGATCTCGGCTCCGTTCACGCCGTCCAGCTCGCACCTGCGATAGGCTAGACCCGTGGAAGAAAGGACCAGGAAGAATTCAGTCAACGACAGACCCTCGATCGACACGTCCAGCCATAGCGTCGCTCCGACTTCCGAAATCGTCTTGACGGCGCAAGGACGCCGCCACGTTCCGTCGATGGCCATCATTTGAGCGGAAATTGCGGTTTCGAACGTTACCGATTGCAAGTCTTTGGATTGCGACATACAGGCCCCATCGGAGAATATGCGACATATGGAATCCTCTGTTGCAAGGAGGCGCCTTATCATTTGTTAGAGTCGGATTTGCATTTTCCCCGAGAAAGCAGTCCAGATGCTCGAAGGAGAAGGAAGCGCTGCCAAGGTGGAGGACAGTAGGACTTCAGGTTTCCGATCGGTCGATGGAGAAGTCGTCGAGAAGCGGCGACGTCTCCCCCGCAATCAGACAATCGAGCAGATGCGCGGCAAGATAGCTGAAGGTGATGCCGTTTCCGCCGTAGCCGTAGGCGGCGAGAATATTCTTGTGACCGGGGACACGGCCGATGAGCGGCAAGCCATCGAAAGTCGTGTCGAAGGTGCCGGACCAAGTGTAGTCGAGCTCTAGCGAACCAGCGGGCCACAGTCGGTGAAGAGCTTGCTTTAGCCGTTCGGTCTTTGCGGCGGTGAGCCCATCTCGCTGTTCCGGATCAACGATTGCCTCGTCCTCGCCGCCGAATATAATCCGGCCATCTGCTGTGGTTCTTGCATAGTGATACTGCTCCGACGCTTCCCAGATTAGAGCGCCGTCCTTCCACAAATTTGCCTGCTGCGGAACGGTGGCGACGGCCCAGCTGGATGCCCCCTTGTGGACGGTCGGCTGCACAATGTCCGGCATAACGTAGCCAGTCGCCAGAACCAACTGCCGCGCAGAAATTTCGATACCTTCGTCCGTGGCGGCATGTACCGAACATGCTCCACTGTCGAACGTGACAGCGTTCGCACGATAAAGGCGCGCGCCGCGGCTGGTAACTGCATTCAATAGGCCACTTGTGAGCAGTACTGGATCTGCATCTGCAGATCCCTGGGAGTGAAGCGCGGCTTCGCGTGAAAGCGAATAGTTTCTTAGAAGTTCACCATACTCAAGGAAAATGGAAGCAAGGCCGGCGCGCTGCCTCAGCTCGGCTTCTAATCGAAGGTCTGATGCACCTAAGTCACTCGCCAGATAAAGAGAGCTATGCGAGCGCAACTGGCAGCGGATCCCAAGCTGGTGAACCAGGCTCAGCAAGCCGCTCACGGCAACCGCACTCGCTCGATAGCATCTCGCGGCGCGCTCGAAGCCGTAGATGTCGGTGAGTTGGGCGAGGGGACGATCGATTTCCCATAACAGCATAGCCGTACTGGCCGCTGTGCTGCCTCGACCGGGAGTCTGGCGATCCAGCAGAACCACGTCGAGCCCGCGACGCGTCAGTCGCTCTGCAATCAAGGCGCCGGTTATTCCAGCACCGACGACGAGAACATCGCATGAAAAGTTCTCGTTCGGGCCGCGAGCGGGAGGCAAGTCGGCATCGGCCCACGGCCATTGCGGGCTGCGGATATCGGAATGGCTCGCATCTTCGGGATGATCTTGAAAAATAGCAGGTCTCGCAGCGTTAGCGGTAGCAACTCAGAAGAGGGTCTATGTTGCCTTGGCTTTGCTAAGTGAGGCGATGGCGGGTGCGTTAATCGGGTTTCCGTCGATGTCGAACATCGAACCATGGCAAGGACAGTCCCAACAGACTTCAAAGCTATTCCAGTGGAGGTGGCAGCCGACATGGCTGCACGCAGCCGAATTGACGTGAAGCGCTCCCCGATCGTCCCGATAAGCCGCGAGTTTCTCCAAGCCACGCCGAACGATTGCGCCTTGCCCAGGCGTCAATTTCTCGACTGTATGGACCTCGCCGGGCACGACATATTCCGCGAAGCTCTTCAGGGCGGTAACGTTTTCCGACATGAAATTCTTGGCAGCCGTCAAGGGAGTTCGCCCCGGAGAGTACAATTCTTGCCACGGATGTTGGTCGCCAAGGATCAGGGCTGAATTGAGCATGGCGCCAGCCACGCCGTGGGTCAGGCCTTGGCCGGAGTCGCCCATGGCAACGTAGATGTTGGTGCCGCCAGGATCGCGACCAATAAAGCCGGCATAGTCGACGGTATCAAGCACCTGACCCGACCAGCGATGGGTTTCCTTTCCAAGTTTGTCGATCAGGCCTCGCGTCCAGGACTCCAATTGTCTGAACCGCTCGTCTGCGTCGTCGGCCTCTCCGCTTTTATGGTCCTCGCCGCCGACCAGAATGTAATCGGTCCGCCCTGAGCCGGGCTGAAGGCGAATATAATGGTAGGGCTCTTCCGTGTCCCAGTAGAGCGCATCGGGCACCACGCCCTTCTCGATTTCAAAAGCCATGACGTAGGTGCGATAGGGCGCTGTCTTGGTGTGAATTGCAAAGAGGTCTGAGATTGAGGAATTCGTGGCCACGACCGCGTGACGAGCACGCACCGTGCCGCGCAACGTCTTGGCGGCGACGATACCTGCCTCTTCCCTCACTTCGTCGACGGGGGAATCCCGGAAAAAGCTGACGCCTTTGGCGTGGCATGCCTTCGCGAGGCCAGCGAGGTATTTGGTCGGGTGGAATGTTGCCTGTTGCGGGTAGCGCAACACATGGCGTTTCTCGCAGCCATTGAAGGGGACGCCCATAAGTCGGTGGACCGGTGCGCCGACCGCTCGGACTGCGTCCAGTTCCTGCTCGATGACGTCGGGCGACATGTTTCGCCCTTGAAAAAGATATCCATCGAGCCGATGGAAATCGCAGTTGATGTTTTCCTGCTTCTGAATTTGCTCGATGCGATCGATCGCGGCCGCCTGGCTCTCGTAGAATAACTTGGTCGCGTCCTTGCCCTTGATTTTGGACATCTCACTGACGAGGTCGTCGCACAAAGGCGCGAGATGTGCCGAGGTGCGGGAGGTCATGCCACCCGCGATCGCGCCTCGATCAAGAACGGCTACCGACTTGCCCCGTTGGCAAAGCTCGTAGGCGGTGGACAGGCCGGCGATGCCCGAGCCTATGACGGCAACGTCACATTCAAAGTCGCCCGGCAGTGAGCCCGCCCCGGGCATAACATCGACGTCCATCCAGAGTGACTTGCTTGCCATTGATCGCTCCCAATGCCTTGGGAACGTTGCTATACCGCCGGGGGTTCCTATTCCGGGGCTGCCATGGAAATGGCCATCCCGACGATGCAAAATGCCATCGCCGCCGTCGCGATCCAACCGAGCCAATAGACCGGGCCGCGTACCACGAGATCACCCATCACGGATTTGCGCCGAACCAGCAGCATCATGACGGTCATGATCGGCGCGGCCAACACGCCGTTGATGACGGCGCTCCAGTACAACGCTTTGATCGGGTCGACAGAGGTGAAATTGAGGGCGATCCCGAGCGCCACGGACAGTGCCAGCACGCTGTAGAAGGCAATAGCCTCCTTCGGTTTTCGCGATAGTCCGACCGGCCATTTGCGTCCTTCGCCGATCGCATAGGCGGTCGAGCCTGCCAGGACCGGGATCGCAAGCAGGCCCGTCCCGATGATGCCGAGCGCAAAGATCAATTCGGCCAGCGCCCCCGCGACGGGCCTCAACGCTTCTGCCGCCTGCGCGGAAGACTCGATATCGGTCTTGCCGGATGCATGCAGGGTCGCCGCCGTCGTCATGATGATCGCAATAGCAATTACGTTTGAGACGGCCATCCCGACCAGGGTGTCGATCCGTATCCGCTTGACTTCCTCTTCCTCCTTGTGCGGCTCGCGCTTGAGCGGCTTCTTGTTCGGATCAATCCGTTGCTCCTCCGCCTCCTGTGACGATTGCCAGATGAACAGATAGGGCGAGATCGTCGTCCCAAGGATTGCGACGAGTGTCGTCAAAAACGCACCGCTCCACTGAATCTTCGGGATCAGGAGGCCCTTGAGCGCCTCATCCAAGGGCACTTTCGCAAGAAAGAGCGCGACAACGTAAGCAAACAAAACTAGCGTCAGCCATTTCAGGATCGAGACGTAGCGCTCGTACTTGAAGAAGATCTGCGCGATCACAGACATCGCTCCGAAGGCCACGACGTAAAGCGTTCCTGGACCGCCGATCAGAAGCTTGAGTGCATCCCCCATCGCGCCGAGGTCGGCGGCGACATTGATCGTATTGGCGATGAAGAGCAGTACGATTAGGGACCAGATGACAGGAGCCGGAAAATTGCGGCAGACGTTCCCCGCGATGCCGTGGCCGGTCACCCGGCCAATCCGGCCCGAGATCTCCTGGATTGCAGCCATCAGAGGATACGTGATCAGCATCGTCCAGCCGATGCCAAATCCAAGCTGGGCGCCCGCTTGGCTGTAGGTGCCGATGCCGGACGGATCGTCGTCGGATGCCCCGGTGATCAGTCCTGGCCCGAGGCGCTGCAAAAAGCTGTCTCGATCCTCGTTCTCAATCGGCTTCCTGTCCGCGTCCGCCTTCGTCTCCACTTAGACCCCTCCCAGTTGTTCCCGTTGAACTGATTCCGGAACCGACAACGTTCTCACAGGGCCGCGGGTCCAGCGAATGTGCAGTTTTAGACACAAGGCCTGCAATCTTTCTTCGCGTAGGATCGAGTTGTAACCGTCTGCAAAACCTGCATCATGTCGTGATGCACGGACATCTCACATGCGTTGCTGGCTGATCTTCCTTGCCGCGTTGCTGTTGTGCGGCAGCGGGGTCGCGCAGGAGGACAAGAAAACTGACGACCTCAAGCCCGCCGATCCCGATACCGGCGAAAGCACCGTGCAGGAGACCACTCTGGGGTTGCTGCCGAACCTGTTCGAAAAGCAGGGCGTCAAATTTGCCGTCACTTATATCGGTGAGGTCCTGGGCAATCCGTCCGGCGGCGCAAAGCAGAGCGCGATCTACGAGGACCGGGTTAACTTTGCGGTCGATGCCGATTTCGAAAAGCTCGTCGGCCTGAAACAGGTGACCTTCCACGCCAACGTCTTTCAGATCGACGGCGGTGGACTGTCACGCGGGGCGCTGCTCAACTTCATGGATGTCAGCGGTATCGAGGCACTGCCGACCACCCGCCTCTACGAGACTTGGTTCGAAAAGAAGTGGGGCGAGAAAATTGCCTTGAGGGCGGGGCAGCTTGCGGCCGATACGGAATTCATGACGTCGAAATACACCGACGTCTTCACCAACGCCTCGCTTGGATGGCCGGCGGCCTTGTCGCTCAATCTGCCGAGTGGCGGCCCATCGCCGCCACTTGCGGCCATCGGCGCGCGACTACGTGCTGACGCCACCGATAATCTTTCGCTTCTGGCGGCCGTGTTCGACGGCAACGCTGCGGGCCCTGGCACCAATGATCCGCAGCTCCGTGATCGTTACGGCGTCAATTTCCGTGTCAACGATCCGCCGCTGGTTCTGTCCGAGGCCCAGTTTCAATGGAATGCGAAGAAAGGCGATCCCGGGCTCGACGGCAAGCTCAAGCTCGGTGGCTGGCGGCACTTCGGCAGTTTTGTCGATCAGCGCGTCGATGCGGCGGGGCTTTCCCTCGCGGACCCTGCCAGCTCGGGGATGGCTGCGAGTCGATCCGGCGATTACGGTTTCTATGCCGTCTTCGAACAGAAGCTTTACCGTGTGGGTCACGATGACGACCGTGGCATTGGCATGTTTGGGCGCGCCTCCTACAGTCCTCCCGATCGCAATCTGATCGATATCTATGCCGACGGGGGCCTCGAGTTCATCGGATTGTCGGACGCGCGGCCGCACGACAAATTCGGCATTGCGGCCGCATACGCCCACGTCTCGCCCCGCGCCCAGGCCCTTGATCGTGACTTCCGGTCGATCTACGGCCCGAGCTGGCCGCTGCGGATCTCCGAAGAACTATTGACCGCGGTCTATCAGTACGAAGTGCAGGCCGGCCTGACGCTGCAGCCCAACGTTCAATTCATCCGCCATCCCGGCGGCGGAGCGACGGACCCGCTTGGGACATCCCCCGGCAAGCATCTCAAGAACGCTACTGTCCTTGGGCTGCGCTCGGTCGTGAAATTCTGATGCTCCAGTGTAGTGGCCGCGGAATGTCGCCGTGCGCAACATCCCGCGGCAATGTAGTCGGAAAGTCTCGGTTACTCCGTTTGCTCCACCGCGGCCGGCATTTTTGCCACAGACATCAGCGAACGGGCCACTTGGTTCAACAACTGGTCGGCGTTCTCCTCTTCGGCGAGGGACTTCGACAACAGGCTGACGATGCCGCTGTAGCGCAGCTGCTGGGCGAGATTGCGCGCGGTCGTATAACCGGCGATCTCGTAATGCTCGACCCGCTGCGCCGCGCCGATCAATGCGAGGTCGGCCGCCGCGTCCTCCTTTTTCTCGCCTTCGGACATGATTTCCTGGCCTTCCTCGACCAGACCCATCATGCCCTTGCATGGCTTCGCCCGCGCCGTCTTGCCGAGCATCTCGAAACATTCGTTGATGCGTTCGACCTGAACTTCAGTCTCGGCGAGATGCTGCTCGAATAATTCGCGAAGCTGATCAAACCTTGCGGCCTGCGCCATCTTCGGCAGCGCTTTCACGAGTTGCTTTTCGGCGTGCAGGATGTCGCGCAGCTCGTCGATCAGGAGCTCACCGAGGCCGGCCTCGTCGACCGGCGGAGAGCTCTCGGTCACGATCGCCGTAGCAGGGCCCGGTTCGCCAGATTGGATCGCCGGGGATTCGGTGAAGACCCATTCGCCGCCTTCGTTCCATGGACCGCGCGTGTCGATCTCGCCATGATCGCCGGTCCCGGTCGAATCGTTGAAGAACTGATCGACGAGGCCCGGAGTCGGAGCGATGCGACCGATGCTGAAGGCGGGCTTTGCCATGCTTTCCAGAGCCAGCGAGAAAGCCTTCATGTGCGTAATCTCGCGGGTCATGAGGAATTGCAGGGCGTCCTTGGTGCCCGCATCGTCGCAGAAGTTGATCAGGCGCTCGTAGACGATCTTTGCCCTTGCCTCGGCAGCAATGTTGCTACGCAGGTCTACGTCCAGCTCGCCGGTAATCTTGAGATAGTCGGCGGTCCAAGCATTTCCCTGCGAGTTGAACAGGTTTACGCCGCCTCCGCCCGCGATGGCGATCAACGGATCGGCTTCGGCAGCTTCACGATCGAATTTCGCCGGCTTCAGATGCATGCGCGCGAGCGTGCCAACGATCTCAAGATGGCTGAGCTCCTCGGTGCCGATGTCCATCAGGAGGTCCTTGCGATCAGGATCTTCGCAGTTCAGGCCCTGGATCGAGTATTGCATGGCAGCCGCCAGTTCGCCGTTGGCACCGCCGAACTGCTCGAGAAGCATATTGCCAAACCGGGGGTCCGGCTCGTCGACGCGAACGGTGAACATGAGTTTCTTGACGTGATGGTACATCCGATTGCCCTCGGGATATGAAGAGAAAGATCGGATCTCGAACCGGCGGCCAAAGAGGTTTGTTCCTAATGCACGTGCTCGCAGGCATGAACACGTAAGCTAAGGCCCGATGAGATGATGCGTCTTTTTGTTTCGGTCCAGGAACGAACGCCAACGTCCACGCATTCCAACGGCCGGGAAAAGGAGCTGGTGATGCCTAGAAGATTGCTCGCTCGGCCGTGGACCCCCGCTGAGGAGAAGCAACTGCGGGAGTTGGTCGAGGCTGGCTTGAAAACGTCGGCCATCGCACGAAAACTTAGAAGACCCTTGGGCTCTGTGCACTCCCGCAAGTCAAAATACCGGACGGCGCGCGGTTAGCCGAGGGTCTGCGGCAGTTGATGCCGGCCCTCCCTAATTGCGGCCGCTCTGTACCTGCCCGCGCTCTCTCTCGACTTCCTCAGCGTCCTGATCGTCGATGCGCATCAGCGAGTCCTTGGCTTCGCCGTGGACTTTCAGAAGCTCGTCAAGTTTTGCGTGAATGGCTTGAGTATCGCGGTGTTCGGCGCGTTGAATCAGGAGCGTCATGCCCCAGGTCGCCAAGGTGGCCAGGGAATGCCACTCGAGGCCGTTTCCGAAGACGAGCCAGCAGACGCAGTAGACGAGGTAGACGATGAAGGCGGCGGGCCGCGCCATCGCGACGCCGAGTTCCGTCAACCAGCCTTTGGCAGGGGGCATAAGCATGGATCGAAAACCGGTCACACCAAACGCTGTTCCAATCGCAACGGTCCAGGGCAACCTGCGTTGAGGTCATTTGTGAACATAGCACGCTCGGCCGACTAAGGAGGCGCTTAATCAATTTGCGGCAACATGCGGCCTTTAGCGAGAGGCAATATGTTCCAGATTATCTATAGCAGCGAAGCCGCCACCAGATTTTGGCCTGTACAGCTGGTGTCGCTTCTCGAACTCGCCAGGTGTCGAAATGATCGCCACAACGTGACGGGCATGCTGGTCTACTGTAACGGCCACTTCCTCCAAGCCCTCGAAGGCGATTCTGCCGATGTCATCCGGACATACGAGCGCATCGAGAAAGATATCAGACATACCCGACTGAAAGCTCTTTTTCGCGGGCATTCGCCGGTCGGCCGCGTCTTTGGCGAATGGTCCATGGGATTTCAGGATGTCTCCAACTCAATCGATCTCCCGTCGTCGTTCGTGCGGGTGAGCGATCGGATCGACTTGCTCCAATTTGATCATGCGTTGGCAATCGAATTCCTGGCTGCTTGTCGGCAGAAAATGGACACTCGCTTGCCTGTTGGTTGAACGCAATGATCTATGTGCGGTCAATGACGACGCTGACTGTAACCCGTCCTGCGTGTCGTGGTCCGAGCGTGTCTCAGGACTGACGTTATTCGCAGCCGTGGGGTAAGCTGGTCGCGCGCATACGGAGTGCGGCGTCTGCAGTCTCGATCAGGACCGTGTCAGTGGGCTGCTTTTACTCGCGGGCCTAGTGCTGCCGCGTCTACACGGGGTGGAGAAGACGGTACCCACTTTAACAAATGTTGGTTCCGAGGCGGCTGTCGAGTAATTACCGACCGGTCATTTGTACCTGCCATAGATGCCGCGGTCGTCGGCGGCGGCATCGGCAAGCTTTTCCCATTCCACGGCGAGGCGGAGCCAGCCCTCTTGGTCTTCCGGACTTGCAGCTTGCTCTGCTGCGCGACGGCATTCGTCGGCCCGTGCCTTCAGCTCCGCGCTGTTCAATTGGCCCACGCGAGTTCTCCTGCGCCACTCGAACCTCGAAGATGCGGAATGCGTTCCACGTACGCCTTCGTGCATGACGAGCGGTCGGCTCCACAATTTGATTTCTGTTGAAGTCAAAACCAGACATGCGTTACTCCGAGGCTACGAGGAGCGGTCGAATCGCTCGTGAAGCAAATTTGCTCTGCAGCGAGCCTTGTCAGCGGTTGCGTCCCGCGAGCGTCGGATTGGAGGCCCTGGCGATGCGCGAGGGCAAGGCAGTTGAATTTTCAGGTCACCGTTCTCAAGATCCTGATCAGTTATCCCTCTGGTTTTGCCACGTTAGACGATCTGAAGCGCGACATGGCCATTCTTGCCACAAGTGGCCGGGATTGGGGCGAGCGCACGAAGCGCCTCGCATCGCGTGTTTCCGATCTCAATATCTTTTCGCAGGGGCTGGTCGTGCGCGAAAATGGCGGATGGAGGATCACCGAGGAAGGACGAGCCATCCTGGCGGTCATGGAGAAGCCGGCTGCTGATTTTGCGATCGCTTTCTCAGCAGGCACCGCAAGTGAAAACATGATACCGAAGCGGGTACTAGGAGACCATGCAAGGTGGCGCAGCGCGCGCTTGGCTCGGCGTCGGAAAGCGCGCGGACGGGCTCGCCTGAACGGTTCCTAGGCCTGGTATCCAATCGGCAAGAGAGCGCTGATTCTTGCTATCTCCAATCGCGACGTCGGCTTTGCTGGCCGTAGGCGGCGCGCGGATTTATGCCGCACGCGACATTGCGGCCGGCCGCCGATGCGAGACACTGTGCGCGGGTCGAGTAACTGCAGTCGCCGGGATAGCCGACGCCTTTGCCCTGAACACACCACGGATAATCCTGCGCGTGAGCGGCGGGCGCGGCCGACAGGAGCATACCGACCGCCAGGAATGCGGACGAAAGAATCGAGAATCTCAACATGGGTTTTCTCCCTGGGTTGTGTTCAGTCAACCAAAGGACGTACGCCTCCGTTCCTAATCTGGAGGAGTGGCTTGGCTGGACCCTCTCAGAGGGTCTGCTCACGACATCCTCGTCTTGATCTAAGCTTGCTTTGTGCAACCCTGCGTCAATCTTTGTGCAACCCTGCGTCAATTTTCTCCAGCTCCGCCGTTGTGCGTAGCAACCAATCGGAATCTCGCCTGTTGTCGCCGGCACAATCAACCGCCGGAGAACAACCATGTCACGTCTCACTTCGCTCGTTGCAGCCGTCTTGCTGCTCGGATCCGTGCCGGCGAGCGCGCAATCACAGCCAGCGCAAAGCGGACCGGGCAACAACGCTGTCAACAGTTCCGACCAGAACAACTCGAACGCACCTGTTGCGGGCCGCAACAGCTTCACCGAAGGGCAGGCAAAATCGCGGATCGAAGCTGCCGGCTACTCCAACGTCTCGGGCTTGCAGAAGGACGACAGTGGAATCTGGCGGGGCAAAGCCGACAAAGCCGGCACCAAGACAGATGTCAGCGTCGACTTCCAAGGCAACGTGAACCCTGCCAAGTGAGAGGAATCCAACAATGACGACCACTATCTCCCGCCTTTACGATAACTATTCCGATGCAGAGCGTGCTGTAACCAAGCTCGAAGGCGCCGGCGTCCCGCATCCCGACATCAGCATCGTCTCGAACAATTCGGATAATTGGTATGGCACGTCCGCGGGCAAGGTCGATCGCGACCGTGACGGGGTCGATGATCGCGCTGAAGGTGCTGGCGCAGGGGCGGGTATCGGTGCAGGCGTTGGAGGAGCGGCAGGCTTGCTCGCTGGCCTAGGCCTGCTGGCCATTCCCGGCCTCGGGCCGGTCGTGGCGGCCGGCTGGCTCGCCTCTACGGCCGTAGGCGCGGTGGCCGGTGCAGCGACGGGAGGCATTGTCGGCGCTCTCACCGAAGCCGGGGTATCCAAGGAAGACGCATCTCGCTACGCAGAAGGCGTACGTCGCGGGGGAACGCTGGTTTCCGCCAGAGTTGCCGACCAAGACAGGGCGCGCTTGGAGTCCCTTCTCGATCAGTCGTCGGTGAACCTCCAGGACCGCAGCAACGCCTGGCAGAAATCAGGCTGGACCGGCTTCGATGAGGCAAGCCCGCCTATGGGACCTGATGCGGTCCGCCGCGAGCGAGAGCTGTACGGCACAAGACGATAGGCGTCTCGGCCAAAAAGTGATTTGACGACGCCCATCGAACAATCGACAGAACTCAACTCGCCACGGGACAAGTCAATCTCGTGGCGAGCGCTGCGCGTAGTATAGTGTCGATCGCGCTCGTCGGCGATAACGTAATGTCGTACAGGATCGGAATCATTTCGGATACCCATGGCCTGTTGCGGCCGGAGGCGCTGCGGGCCTTGGCCGACGTCGATCACATCATTCACGGTGGCGACATCGGTGCTCCGGGCATCGTCGAGGCGCTGCGCGGGATTGCGCCCATCACGGCGATCCGAGGCAACGTCGACACAGGCGCTTGGGCCGGCAACTACCGTGAGACCGAGACTGTGCGCCTGTCTGGGAAGACATTCTGCGTCCTGCACGACGTGAAAACCATGAGCGTAGATCCTATCGCGCAGGGTATCGATGTCGTCGTATCAGGCCACTCTCATGTAGCGAAAGTCCACACGTTGGACGGCGTGCTTTACATAAATCCCGGAAGCGCCGGCCGACGGCGCTTTAAACTGCCAATCACGCTCGCAACGCTCGATGTCATGCCGGACGGACTTCGGCCCGTTATCCATGACCTTGAGGTCGATTGAACCCGGGAGTGATCGGCACTCAAAGTGGCGGCAGTGGCCGGTAAGGGGCTGTCGGTAGGACTGCCCAAACTAAATCTCCGGCAATGACCTCGCCCCGCTCTGAACCCCCATGCTTTGGACGGCCATCTAAGGCCTAGCTAGTCATCGAGATCCAGGTCCTCGCTCTCGCCCAACCCGAGAGTCCCGCCATCGCCGAAATAGAGAACGCCTGCCGCCAAAGCGGCTTCGAGCGTGGCTTCAGCTTCCTTGTCCGTGTGCCTATTGAACTCGTTGCCGAGTGATACGCCCCCGAGCCCGAAGCGGAATCGGGGCTCAATTTCTCTTGTGCACGATTGGGCATGTATGTAGCTCGCCTTTGTTCCGAATGCGGAAAACGGAGTGGGGGCGCTGTCTGTTCCCTTTCGCAATCGGCCTTGAAGCGGACCGCCGTTCTCGGAGTAGCCGGACGCGGAAGCACCTCTATGCTGCGGGCTTCAGCGCTCGAAGCCTTTTGTGAAGGAAAGCGAGAACCATGATTTCGTTCGCTGTCAGTTTCGCGTATTGCCGCTTGAACTTCTGCGCGATCTTCGCCTCGAGCATCTTGACGAGATCTCCGGACATATAGGCGCTCAGGATTTCTGGGTGCACGTAGCTCTTTCGGCATATGGCCGGTGTATTGCCGAGCTGCTTTGCGACCCGCTCGATGGCAGCGACCACGTTGCGCTTGGCTTCCGCCTGGCTGTCGTACTTCTTGAATTCCGAGAGGGCCAGAGCTGCCAAGACCGTACCCGCCCAGGTGCGGAAGTCTTTCGCGGTAAAGTCCTTTTCCGTGATGTTTTTGATGTAAGCGTTGACGTCGCCGGAATCGACCGTTCGCGCCTCGCCGTCATCGTCCAAATACTTGAACAGCTCATGTCCGGGAATTTCCGCGCAACGCTTTGCAATGTTGGCGATCCGCCGGTCTTCGACCTGAAGCTTCCATTGCTTCCCGGATTTCCCCGTGAAGTCAAAGCGAAGCACGCCCCGTCCGATCACAACGTGTTTGCGCCGCATCGTGGTCAGACCGTAAGATTTGTTCTTCTCGGCATATTCTGCGTTGCCGACCCTGATGAGGGTTTTCTCCAGCAGGCTCACGATCGTGGCCAGCACCTTCTCGCGCGGCAGGCCTTCGAGCTTCATGTGCGCCGCCGCCGCGGCACGAAGAGTCGGCAGGGCGGCTGCGAATTGCATGATGTGTTCATACTTGTTCTGCTCACGAAGTTCGCGCCACTTCGGATGGTATCGGTATTGCTTGCGTCCACGCGCATCGAGGCCGGTCGCCTTAATGTGCCCATTCGATGAGGGGCAGATCCAGACGAACTCGTAGGCGGGTGGGATGCCGATGGACTTGATGCGCCTGATCACGGCGGCGTCGGTGATCCGTTTGCCTTCCTTGTCGTAGTAGGTGAAAGATGTACCGGTACGCTTGCGTCTATAGCCGGCAGCGGTGTCGCTCACGTAGCGGAGACCTTCTTCCGCGATTGCGGAGGCGACTTCGGCCAAGCGGTCCTGAACGTCCTCGTCTTTGCTACCCTGCCGGAGCATTTCATTTCTCTCGGGTCGGATGATCGCTTGAAATAAAAGGGTGGAAGTACCTGTTGGTTCCCTCCCTGATTTCGGACGGAGCATGGCAATGTCGCTATCGTTGCGCCTTAACTCACTCGTGGGCCTGCCAGTTGTTCCCCCTGCCGGAACATCTGCGGCCTCATCTCGTTCTATGGGCGCAGGGCTTGGAGGAGGAAGGAAGTGATGCGCGCGGCCGCCGAACACGAGGGCGAACTCAAGGACGCAGTATTGCGCCTGGAGGACGAGGTGGCTTCCTGGCGTAGCCGGCGGATCCAGAGACATGGGACCGCGACAGGCAAAGTGCATGTGGTCCGTATCTTGAAGCGAGTGTCATCGCGGTCCCGTCCCTCAGCGGACCAGGCGTTCCCTATCGAAAGGCCGTAGTGGCGCGGTCGGGAAGAGCCGGAAGGACGCATGACCGCCGCAGCAAAACGGGCACCGAAGAAGCTTCATTCAAAAGCCTCGACCGCAGCAACTGATCCGCCAGTCGATCGGAAGCCGCTCCCTCTGGGGGCGGGGGCGCGAATGAAGGCCAGAATTGTCTTGGCGCTGATTTTGGTTGTCCTTGGGCTGTGGACCGCCGCAAGCTTTCTGCCCGCTCTCATCTGGGCCACCATCATGGCGGTCTCCCTGTGGCCCCTCTATCTGGCGTTCGCCATGCGCGTCACAGGTGGTCCATCCGGAGCCGCGGCTTTTGCTTTCACCCTTCTGGTCGCATTGATCCTTGTGACACCCATTGCGCTTGCCGTGTACGAGGTCGCCCAGCAGAGCGATTTGCTGGCCGATTGGTTGAAGAGGGCGAGAGAGGGCGGCATCGACGTGCCCGACTGGATCGCCCGCCTGCCGGTCGCCGCTGAGAGCATGGAGCAATGGTGGCGGGCCAATCTCTCGGATCCGAAGGCCGCTACCGAGTGGCTGAAGTCGGTGAGTGCGGACAACGTATCCGATCTCTTCCGAACCTTGGGCGGTCAACTGGTCCACCGACTGTTCCTTCTGTTCTTCTCCTTGCTGACTTTGTTCGTTCTGCTTCGCAGTGGCCACTCGGTGACGAGCCGCTTTCTAGAGACTTGTGACAGGCTCTTCGGAGATGTCGGAGAAGGCTTGATCGAGAAGATGATCGATGCGACCCGTGCGACTGTGAACGGCACTGTATTGGTTGCCCTTGGCGAAGGAGTTGCGATCGGTATCGGCTATTTCGTCGCTGGGGTCCCTAATGCGCTGATGTTTGTCATCTTCACGACGGCATTCGCGATGATCCCGTTCGGCGCCTGGCTCGCGTTCACCGCTGCAGCAATGATTCTAGTGTCTGGGGGCGGAAGTGGGTTCGCGGCGGCTGGAGTGTTCCTGTGGGGCTCGGCCGTCATGCTTGCGGGCGATCATTTCATTTGGCCGACGCTGGTGAGCGGCTCGGCGAGGCTTCCGTTCCTGTTGGCGTTCATCGGAATTTTCGGCGGGCTGGCCGCGTTCGGTCTGATGGGTCTCTTCGTGGGACCAGTCATCATGGCCGCATTGCTGGCGGTTTGGCGCGAGTGGATATTCCGGCCCGTACCGCAGGCGTAAACGACGGCGTCGGGAATTCGGCCAGGCAATTTTCCGGCGTAGCGTTTAACGTTGCCTATTCTGCAACGGACAGAGGCCGGTAGGGTAACCCGAGGAATCGATGGCCAGAAGGCTGAAGACTTATGTGACGTCGCTCGGCTTCTTCGACCAGGCCATCGCTGCGCCTTCGATGAAGGCCGCACTCAAAGCATGGGGCACTGAAAGCAATCTGTTTCACCAGGGAGCCGCGAAAGAGACTGTTGATCCGCACATCGTCGCGGCCACGATGGCGGCGCCGGGCGTCGTGCTGAAACGCCCGGTCGGCTCCAGCGGGGCCTTCAAGGAGCATGCCGACCTCCCGACTGATCTTCCCTCCGAAGGCCGCCGAAAGCAAAGCACCCCGCGGGCCGCTGGCCGGAAGGCGGTCAAGAAGGCAAAGCAGACTGGCGACACCGCCGCCGGGAAGAAGGCAGCGCTTGCTTATGAGAAGGAGCAGGCGCGCCGCGACAGGGCAGGCGTAAAGGAGGAAGCTGCTCGCGAGAAAGTTCGCGTGCGACGGCAGGCGGCCGTCGACAAGGCGCAACAGGCGCTGGACGCTGCCAGCGATCAGCATGTCGCAAGTGTCGCGGCAATCCAGGATGAGATCGAAACACTTGAGGCGAAGCTGAAGAGTGTCGAGGCCCGGTGGCACAAGGAAAGAGCTCGGTTGGAAGCCGCGCTGCGACAGGCGCGGAAACAACACTAGGAACACACGGCCTTGTTCGATGTATAGGCAGAGAAGAGGTCTTCGAAGGTAAACAACGACTTACCTGAAACAAATCAGGCGTCTGACGGTTCTAATCCCGGGCCGAGGAAGGGCAGATGGAAGGTCGTTCGAGCGAACTAGAAGCGTCGGCATCAACGTCCGGATCGGGGATACGCAGCGGCCGACCCTCCGATGTTCTCGCCGCGCTCGGCGACCGTATACGAGAGATCCAGGATCCTGACGCGCTGGCCTATGCGGCAGCAGAGCTTCTCGGCCGCGCCTTCGCGGTTCAGCGGGCCGGCTACGGCACCATCGATCCCGCCATCGAGACAGTCACAATTACCCGCGACTGGAGTGCTGCCGGCGTACAGAGCCTTGCCGGCTTGCTCAGGTTTCGAGACTACGGGTCCTATATCGAGGACCTTCGCCGCGGCGAACTGGTGATATGTGCCGACGCGCGGACCGATCCGCGTACCCGAGACCAGGCCGAAGCCTTGGAGAAGATCGCAGCGCGCGCCTTCATCAACATGCCGATCTCAGAACCTGACGGCGTCGTCGCACTCCTGTATCTGACCCAGTCCGAACCGCGCGGGTGGACGGATGCGGATGTCGCGTTGATCCGCGAGATCGCCGAGCGCACGCGGACCGCCGTTGAGCGGCGGCGGGCTGAGGTCGCTCTTCGAGAAAACGAGGCTCGCCTTCAGTTCCTGGATTCGCTTGGGAAAGAGACGGCCAAGAGCAGGAATGCCGACGTTATCCTTGCCATCACGACGCATATGCTTGGCGAATATCTCGATGTTTCGAGTTGCGCGTACGCAGATATGGACGAGGACGAGGATGGCTTCACCATCCGCGGCGATTGGGCGGCGCCCGGTGCGATGCATATTACCGGGCATTATAGCCTTGCCGATTTCGGCCAGCGCGCCGTCGAAGACCTGGGCGCTGGAAAGCCGCTCATCATTCACGACAATCTCAAGGAGTTGGCGCCGGAGGAGGCGGCGACATTCCAGAACATCGGAATTGGTGCTACGATCTGCATGCCTTTCGTCAAGGAAGGTAGATTGACCGCGCTCATGGCGATACACCACGCCGGTCCGCACCAATGGACGGCGAGAGAGTTGGCGCTGCTGTCAGAAGTGACGGAGCGATCCTGGGCGCACATCGAGCGTGTACGGTCGGAAGATGCGGCACGCGAGGCGGCCGACCGGCTCGGCCTCGCAACGAAAGCGGCTGGCATTGGCACGTGGGACTTCGATCCAGTTCACAAGGTGCTGCGCTGGGATGACCGGTGCAAGGCGTTGTTCGGACTGGGTCCGCAAGCCGATGTGACTTACGAAGGAGCCTTTCTGCGCGGCTTGCACCCCGATGACCGGGAGCGTGCCGACAAGGCTGTCTTGCAAGCCTTGGCCATCAACGATCCCAAGCCTTTCAACATCGAATACCGAACGATCGGTATCGATGACGGGGTCGAACGCTGGATCGCGGCGACTGGAGACGCGTTCTTCACGCACGGCCAAGCCGTTCGCTTCGTGGGAACGGTTCTTGACATCACTGCACAGAAAAAATCTGAGCGGCATCTTCAGATACTCAACGAAACCGGCGCGGCGGTGGCAAGAGAGCGAAATCTCGAGAAGATCGTGCAGATCGTTACCGATGCCGGCGTTGAGCTCACCGGTGCGCAATTCGGAGCCTTCTTTTACAACGTTTTGGATGGGAAGGGCGAAAGCTACATGCTTTATTCGCTCTCTGGCGCGCCAAGATCGGCGTTTGAGAACTTTCCCATGCCGAGGAACACGGCGGTCTTCGAGCCGACGTTCCTCGGTACCGGGGTCGTGCGCTCCGACGACATTCGAAAAGACCCTCGCTACGGCAAGAACACGCCCCGTCGAGGAATGCCGCAGGGACACCTGCCGGTGTGCTCCTATCTCGCGGTGCCCGTCGTATCGCGGACCGGTGAAGTACATGGTGGGCTGTTCTTCGGGCACGAGGAGCCGGGACGGTTTCAGGAAGAGCAGGAGCGTGGCCTGCTAGGCATCGCCGGTCACGCCGCCACAGCCATCGACAACGCACGGCTCTTCCAGGCGGTAGAAAGCGAATTGACGGAGCGGCGCCGCGCCGAGATGGAGCTGCAGTCGCTGAATCAGACTCTCGAGAAGCGGGTCGAGGATGAGATCGGCGAGCGTCTCAAGACGGAAGAACAGCTCCGGCAAGCACAAAAAATGGAAGCTGTTGGGCAACTCACCGGTGGCATTGCCCATGACTTCAATAATATGCTGGCCGTCGTCATCGGCGGGCTCAATCTGATGCGGCGACGCATCGCCAAAAAAGAATTTGATATCGAGCGCTTCGTCGAAGGGGCGATGGACGCGGCCAACCGCGCGGCTGCGCTGACACAACGGTTGCTCGCGTTTTCGAGGCAGCAGCCCCTTGCGCCGGAAGTTGTCCAGGTCAACAAGATGATCGCCGGTATGAGCGATCTCTTGGATCGCGCAATAGGAGAAACGATCGCAATAGAGGTTGTGCCCGCCGCGGGCTTGTGGAAGGTGCGGGCGGATGTCGCCCAGTTGGAGAGCGCAATCCTAAACCTTGCCGTCAACGCACGCGATGCAATGCCGAACGGTGGCAAGCTCACGATCGAGACGATGAACGCATCCATTGACGAGAAATATGCTCGTGACTATGCACTCGCGCCGGGCCAGTTCGTGCTTGTGGCGATCACGGATACCGGAACAGGTATCGCTTCCGAAATCGTAGAGAAGGTTTTCGAGCCCTTCTTCACGACCAAAGAAGTCGGCAAAGGTTCGGGACTTGGATTAAGCCAAGTCTATGGCTTTGTTCGTCAGTCAGGTGGCCACGTAAAGATCTATTCGGAGCAAGGCTTCGGCACGACCGTAAAGATTTATCTTCCCCGGTACCGCGGCGAGGTTTCTGCATCCAAGCCGGGTGCGTCTTCACCTGCGGATGGGGGGCGTTCTGAGACCATTCTCGTTGTCGAGGACGATGAACGAGTGCGGGCGATTTCTTCAGAGACACTGCGCGAGCTCGGCTACACGGTGATCGAGGCGACAAGTGGTCGGGACGCCATTGGGTTCGTTGAGCAAGGCGTCGCTCCGGACCTTCTATTTACGGATGTCGTCATGCCCGAGATGTCGGGACGTGAGCTTGCGGGCATCCTGCAAAAGCTCCAGCCGGGTCTGAAAGTGCTCTTCACCACGGGCTATACGCGTAACGCGATCGTGCATAATGGCGTACTCGACGAGGGGACGCACCTCTTATCGAAACCGTTCAACATTGAAGACCTAGCCTCTAAAGTTCGTTCGATACTCGACGAGTTCTAGGCTGTTCTCCAACTTCAGCCTTTTCGTGGATTAGATCAGCCGATCGCGTTAGAAAGACTTGCGCGACGCGGCGACTAAGCGGTCTGCCTCAATATTGATGATAGATGCGGCCGACCGGCGCGAATGCGCAAGCCGACGCCGCAATTCTTTTACATCCCGCCAAATTGAGATATGCGGCGATGACTTAAAGGATCAGCGCTGCAGCCTTGACAGAAGCCGTTGCCGATCCCGGTCGCGCGCGCGTTGATTTTCGCGCAGCGTTTCCAGCTCCAACTCGGCATTGAGCGAATTTTGACCTTCACGTCTCATGTCCACGATCAGTCGCTCTTGTTCTGCGAGCCGCCGCTCGCCGGTGACCACGTCGCGTTCAACTCGGCTTAACTCGTCGTGGATCGACGTTCTATCCATTGGCCGCTCCAGGCAATGCCGCCACTGATGAGGACTTCGCCATTGAGAGAGCGCCCTCCGTGTTCGATTACTTGTTGGCTGACTGCGTTTCGCCTTGTCCCCTGCTGGGCTCCCAAGGTGCAGGAAGGATGACGCGTACCGGCCGAGCTTCGGTCGAGCTTTGCGCCGGGGGCTCAGGCTGGTCCTTTATTGGTCCAGCAGAGGCAACTGAGATGAGAGCAATAGACATCGCCAACAAGGTTGCTGCAAGCCGTACGTCGAACATTCAAGCCTCCCATGGGTTCGGCGCTTCAACGCTCGACAAAGTGGAAGGTTCGACCAATTGGGAAAAAGTGGTAATTGTCTGAGTTTGTGAAATATGCCCGCCGCCGTCGATCTCGGCACGGTCGGCGGCCTCGATGCCGCCTGCTATCGCGGCTTTGATGCTTTGAGCCTGTAGCGGATGCGGTGAAATCGAATGCCCCCCGCCTTGCGTCGTCCGCCGGTCGCTATCTCGATCATTTCCCGCTCGGCACGACCGGCCCCGCATAAGCGTTCGAGCGATTTCACGATCTCCAGCACGTCGCCACCGGCAAGGCGCTGCATCTGTGCGGCGGTCTGCCACTCGCTCTCTATAAGTCTCGCCAGCTTTTCGTCGAGCAGTTCGTCACGCCACTTATCCATTCACCCATGACGCTCTTGTACCGGCTCGCCGCGCTGCCGGAAAACGTACAGTCTTGCTAAGAGCTAACGCGGTACGACCGAGGACGACCACCGTTAGATAATTCCGCCGATTTGACTAAAGACCTCGAAGTCGTTCCCGCGGGCAATGCCGATCAGCGTAATGCCGTTGGCTTCGGCCGTCCGTATCGCCAGCGCGGTCGGCGCCGACACCGCAATGATGAAGCTGGCGCCGATTGCTGCCGTCTTTTGCACCATCTCGACCGATATCCGGCTCGTCAGCGCGACAGCGCCGGTACATCCGGGTACTCCCGCTGCAGCGAGAGCGCCGGCCAGCTTGTCGAGAGCGTTGTGGCGCCCGACGTCTTCACGGATGATCATGCTTCGGCTTCCGGGATCGAAAAAGCCGGCGGCGTGGGTAGCACGCGTTTCGCGGCCCAGGATTTGCAATGCGGCGAGTTGCGCGATCGAGCGGCTAACCTCCTCAGGCGTGAGCTTGACCTGCTGCTTCACACGGATAGCGATCCTGCTGGCCTGGCGAAGGCTTTCGATGCCGCAAAGGCCGCAGCCTGTCGGGCCGACCAGTTGCCGCCGCCGCTCCTTCAACTGTCGTCCGGCCTTGGGGCGCAACCACACGCGCAATTCGACACCGTCCGGGCCTGGAACGGTCGTGAGCTCGTCGATCTCGCCGATATCCTCGACGATACCCTCGGTCAGGCTGAAGCCGACTGCGAGATCGCGGAGGTCGGCCGGCGTGGCCATCAGGACTGCCACCGTTGTTCCGTCATAGACGAGCGCGATCGGGCACTCTTCAGCGACGGCACGATGATTGAGTGCGCCGGCTGACGTCAGCCGGGGCATTGCGATCGAGGCGGTGGTCGCAGACCCGCGATCGCGTCTGCCCAAGCGGGAGCCATGCATGTGTCAGTATCCTACGGCGACATGACGACGCACGATGCGTTCCAATGTTCCAATCGCGGAGGAACCAGTGACATCCTCTAAGGTTCTCCGAGCGGGGGCTTGCAGTTGAGGTCCCCGGCCATGCGCACCAAGGCGAAAGTCGAGAACTACGATGCTCCCGCCGGCGGCTGGGGTTCGCTGAATGCCGTCATTCACATTCTCACGCAGGAAGAGGTTGCGATCCTCGGTAGTGAGATTCTGCTCAAGCAGAACAAGCCGGGCGGTTACATGTGCGTGAGCTGTTCCTGGGCCAAGCCCGCAAACCCGCGTCCCTTCGAATTCTGCGAGAACGGGGCCAAGGCGACGGCCTGGGAGATCACCGGCAAGACGGTCACGCCGGAATTCTTCGCGCGTCATACGCTGGAGGAGCTGCGGACCTGGTCCGATCACCAGCTGGAAGAGCAGGGGCGGCTGACGGACCCGCTACGCTACGATCCCGTCAGCGACAAATACGTGGCCGTCGATTGGAGCGAGGCGTTCCGTGAAATCGGCGCCGAGCTCAACAAGCTCGATCCCCGCTCGGTCGTCATGTACACGTCCGGCCGCGCCTCACTGGAGGCCAGCTATATGTATCAGCTGTTCGGCCGCATGTACGGCACCAACAATTTCCCTGACAGCTCGAATATGTGTCACGAGACAACCTCGGTGGCGCTGCCGCAAGTGATCGGCGTGCCGGTCGGCACGGTGCGGTTGAAAGATTTCGACGACACCGACTGCATCTTCTTCTTCGGCCACAACACCACGACCAACGCGCCGCGCCTGCTGCATCCGTTGCAGGAGGCGGCGCAGCGTGGCGTGCCGATCGTGACCTTCAACCCGCTCCGCGAGCGCGGACTCGAGCGCTTCGTCAACCCGCAAAATCCCGTTCAGATGATCGCGGGCGGCACGCGTATCAGCTCGCAATATCACCAGGTCCGGATCGGCGGTGATGCCGCCGCGATCATCGGGATCTGTAAATGGGTGATCGAGGCGGACGATCGCGCCATCAAGTACGGCGAGGCGCGCGTGGTCGATGTCGACTTCATCGCTCAGCACACGTCCGGCTTCGACGAGTTCGCCGAATTTTGCCGCGGTCGGGACTGGAGCGAGATCGAACGGGCGTCGGGCCTGACGCGGCCGGCGATGCTCGAGGCAGCGAACACCTACATGAAGGCGAACGCCGTAATCGCCAATTACGGCATGGGCGTCACCCAGCACAAGCACGGCGTCGAGACTGCCAAGATGATCGTCAATCTGCTGCTGTTGCGCGGCAATATCGGCAAGCCCGGTGCGGGCATCTCGCCGATCCGAGGCCATTCCAACGTCCAGGGCCAGCGCACGGTCGGCATCTCCGAGAAGACGAAGCTCGTGCCGCTCGACAAACTCGCCGATCTCTACGGCTTCGAGCCGCCGCGATGGGACGGGCTCGCGACCGTGGATGCTTGCGAGGGCATTCTGAAAGGCGACGTGCGCGGCTTCGTCAGCTTGGGCGGCAATTTCGTGCGCGCCATCCCCGAGCGTTCGCTGATGGAGCCGGCCTGGTCGGGCCTGCGGCTGTCCGTACAGATCGCGACCAAACTCAATCGCAGTCATATTGTACCGGGCGAGATCACCTACCTCTTGCCATGCCTCGGCCGCATTGAGATCGATGAGCAGGCAAGTGGCGCGCAGGCCGTCTCCATGGAGGATTCCACCGCCTGCATTCACGGCTCGCGCGGCCAGCGCAAACCGGTGGCCGAACATGCGCTCTCCGAGCCGGCGATCATCGCAGGGCTTGCTAAAGCGACGCTAGAGCCGAATCCCAACGTCGATTGGGATAGTTGGATCGCGGACTATTCGCGCGTGCGGGACGCCATCGAGCGGACTTATCCCGACCAGTTCAAGGACTTCAACAAGCGCTTGTTCGAGCCTGGTGGCTTTCCACGGCCGCTGGCGGCACGTGAGCGCAAGTGGAAAACACCGAACGGAAAGGCCAATTTCACCGTTCCTAAATCAGCTTTCGCGCCGCCGAAGGAGAGCGACGGCGTGTACGAGTTGATGACGATGCGCGCCGACGGCCAGTTCAACACGACCATCTATAATGAAGACGATCGCTTTCGCGGCATCGAGGGCAGCCGTTACGTTGTCCTGATGAACCCGTCGGATATTGAAGCGGATGGCCTCAAGGCAGGAGATACGGTCACCTTGGTGACGGAAGCCGACGACGGTGTCGAGCGCAGCCTGAGCGAACTCCAGGTCGTGCCCTACGACATCCCGCGCCGGAGCATTGCGGGCTACTATCCCGAATGCAACGGGCTCATTCCGTTAGGGCACTACGCAGAAGGTAGCAAGGTGCCGGCGGCCAAATCCGTGCCGGTGCGGCTCTTCAAGGATCTCGTTCCCGAGATCATCGAAGGAGGCGAGATACCGGTCTCGGCCACCTGACCGGGACCGCAAAGGCTCTTGAACGGAAATCACATCAGCGAGATTCCGAATGAAATCGAAGACCATCAATGACGGTGCCGAGCGGGTCTTTGTCCTGATTCTCGATCAGGACGAGGAGGCCTTCAAAGCCATCACCGAATTTGCCGATCGCGAGAAGATCACTGGGGCGTCGGTCTCTGCGATCGGAGCGTTCTCGCAAGCGAAAGTCGGCTGGTTCGACTTCGCCGCCAAAGAGTACAAGCCGATTGAGGTGAACGAGCAATGCGAGGTGCTGAGCCTGCTCGGCGATATCGCGCAAGGCGATGACGGCAAGGCCAGCCTGCATCTTCACGCCGTGCTCGGCTTGCAGGATGGAATGGTGCGCGGTGGCCATTTGCTGTCGGGATCAGTCCGGCCGACGCTTGAGGTAACGATCACTGAGACAGTGGTCCACCTGCGACGCAAGAAGCGGCCGGACCTGGGCATTGCCTTGATCAGCATCTAGCTATAGAGGGCGTGTCTAATGAGTTTGTGCTGCCCGCAGCTTTTTTTTTGCTTTGAGCGGGCGTTTCGCAGCCCGGCTGGCGGTGCCCTTCCGATGCGGCAGGATATGGTTGTGCGGCAGGAATAGGAGGTCGAATTGCTAAAGCTGATCAAACAGGAAGGCGCGATTTAGGAGCTGCTCGCAAGTTAGGTAAGCGCAGCGAGCGCGACTTAATTGATCGAGCTTGGGACCAGCAAAACGTGCCTCCGTCCTAACGGTATTGGCAGCGAACGATGGACCACAAGGTTTACAAGGTGGAGCACGGCGCGGGACAGTCGGCCGGCGGATTTGTCAGGGTGCGCGGTGCGCGCGAGCACAATCTGAAAAACGTAGATGTCGACATCCCGCGCGATGCGCTGGTGGTGTTCACCGGCGTCTCCGGCTCGGGAAAATCATCGCTGGCCTTCGGGACGTTGTATGCGGAGGCACAACGGCGCTATCTGGAATCGGTATCGCCCTACGCCCGGCGCCTGTTCCACCAGATGGCGGTGCCGGAGGTCGACGAGGTCGAGGGGCTGCCGCCGGCTGTGGCGCTCCAGCAGCAACGGGGATCTCCGACCACGCGATCCAGCGTCGGTAGCGTCACGACGCTTTCGAACCTGCTTCGGATGCTGTATTCGCGCGCGGGCGACTATCCGAAGTCGCAGCCGCTACTGTACGCCGAGTCCTTCTCGCCCAATTCGGCGGAGGGGGCCTGTCCCAGGTGTCACGGCCTCGGCCGCGTCTACGACGTGACCGAAAGCTCGATGGTGCCGGACGACACGCTCACCATCCGCGAGCGCGCTGTCGCGGCCTGGCCGACAGCCTGGCACGGCCAGAACCTGCGCGATATCCTGACGACGCTCGGTTACGACGTCGACACGCCCTGGCGCGAGCTTCCCAAGAAGGACCGCAACTGGATCCTGTTCACGGACGAACAGCCCACGGTCCCGGTCTATGCCGGCTACGATCTCAAGGAGGTCCAGCGGGCACTGCGGCGCAAGGAAGAGCCGAGCTACCAGGGCACTTTCACCGGCGCCCGGCGCTACGTCATGGAGACGTTCGCCAACTCGACCAGCGCAATGATGAAAAAGCGCGTCTCGCAATACATGCTGAGCACCGAGTGCTCGGCCTGCCACGGCAAGCGGCTGAAGCCTGAGGCGCTGTCCGTCAAGTTTGCGGGCATGGATATTGCCGACATGGCGCGCGTTCCTTTGAAGCAATTGGCCGCGCTGATGCGGCCTTATTGCCAGGGCAAGGCTGGCCGGCAGGAGGTTCGCCCGGAGAAGGCGATCGTCGTACAGCGGATTGCGCAAGACCTGAGCGCCAGGCTTGGTGTGCTGCTCGACCTCGGCCTCGGCTATCTCACCCTGGAGCGCAGTACGCCGACCTTGTCTCCGGGCGAGCTCCAGCGCTTGCGCCTCGCGACACAGGTGCGCTCCAACCTGTTCGGCGTGGTTTACGTGCTCGACGAGCCGTCTGCCGGTCTCCATCCATCTGATACCGAGGCGCTGCTCCGCGCGCTCGACCGGCTGAAAGCGGCCGGAAACTCACTCTTCGTCGTCGAGCATGAACTCGACGTCGTGCGCCATGCCGATTGGATCGTGGACGTCGGGCCTGACGCAGGCAGGCAAGGCGGCGAAATCCTTTATAGCGGTGCCATCGACGGGCTGAAGTCCGTCGCGAGATCGCGCACGTCAAAATATCTGTTCGGCAAGGCTACTCCGCCGCAGCAAAGGCAGCGCCCGCCGCGCGGATGGCTCAAGATGGGCGGTGTCACGCGCAACAATCTCAGGGGGATCGACGTCACATTCCCGCTGGGTGTGTTGACGACGGTCACCGGCGTATCTGGCTCAGGCAAGTCCAGCCTCGTCAGCCAGTTCCTCGTCGAGGCGCTGGGCGCGCATTTCGGACAATCTCATGCATCCGACGATGACGGCGAAGAAGTCCTTGAACGTGCGCCGATCGAGACCTCGAGCGGCAAGATCACCGAAGGGCTTGATCGATTGAAACGGCTGGTGGTCGTGGACCAGAAACCGATCGGACGAACGCCTCGCTCCAATTTGGCAACCTACACCGGTCTGTTCGACGACGTGCGAAAGCTGTTCGCGCAAACCAAGGAGGCGCGCCGGCGCCGCTTCGATGCCGGGCGGTTCTCGTTCAACCTGCCGAAGGGCCGCTGCCCGAATTGTCAGGGAGAAGGCTTCGTCACTGTCGAATTGCTGTTCCTGCCGAGCGTCTATGCGCCTTGTCCGGAATGCCAGGGCGCGCGCTACAATCCGGAGACGCTCCAGATCAAGCTCAACGGCAGGTCGATCGCCGACGTTCTCGGAATGACTGTTGATGAGGCCAATGCCTTCTTCGCCGACGACGCTCACATTGCGCGGTCGCTCGATGTGATCCGGCAGGTCGGGCTTGGATATATCCGCCTTGGTCAGCCGGCGACAGAGCTATCCGGCGGCGAGGCGCAGCGGGTCAAGCTCGCCACCGAACTACAGCGCACGCAGCGTGCGGGGAGCATCTATGTCCTCGATGAGCCGACGACGGGCTTGCATCCCTCGGATGTTGAAAAGCTCATTGTCCAGTTGGATGGGCTTGTGGAGGCGGGGAGCACCGTGATCGTCGTGGAGCACGACATGAGTATTGTCGCCGCGAGCGATTGGGTGATCGACATTGGACCGGGCGCGGGGGACGAGGGCGGGCAGGTCGTTACAGCAGGGCCGCCGGCGGAGCTCGCCCGGCACAGGTCGAGCCGCACGGCCCCCTATCTCGCGCGGGCGCTGGAAGAACATAGATTGCAATGAGGAAGCAAGTCCGAGGTCGCTGAAATTCGGACGCCGTGCATCTTTGCCTTGATTTGCAAATATCTTTGCAACGGCTGCCTCTGGGAAACGCCCTGGACGGACCGGGTATTGTCGACGATCGCGTCGATCGTGTCGCGCATCAGGTGAGATCGGTCTTTTTACGCATCATCGCCCCGCGGGCGCCCGAGGATCGTCAGGGTTACGGCAAAGCTGTTTCCGGCGCTGGCAGTAGGCTGCGCGCGAACAGCCTCCCTCGATTCGCTCTCGACCCAGTGTCCACGCTGGCGCGCTACATTACACCCCAATTCACGTCGTTGTCGTGCGACCTGGCCTGCAGTGTTCATCAGGCTTCACGCCGAAATGTCAGTATCGCCATATGGACGAAATGCAGCTTGCCCTTAACCGCAGGAGACAGGTCGAAGGGATAAGCGTCGCCTAGCCCCATCGAGCGGTTGAGTTCGTTCATGGTATAGGCGACCGGCGTCCACGATGCCAGTAGGGCTTCGAAGTCGCTTTCCATATAAGGATCCTGGAAAGTCTCGTGCGAGCGGCTATCGACCGATAGCGGCAAGGACGAAGCCGAATCCAGCGTCGATACGATGTGGAGGAAGTGCGCGAAGGTTTCCGCCCAGTCTTCCCAAGGATGCGAAGTGGCGTATTCGCTAATGAATCCCGAGTGATCGTAGTCGCGCACCGTTCGCGCGTGGTAGCGTTCGATCGAGGTGCGGTATTCTGCTGACTCGTCGCCAAATAACAGGCGGAAGGCTCTGTGCAGCCGGGTATTGTCGACCAACAGCTCCCAATAAAAGTGGCCAACCTCGTGCCGGAAATGACCAAGCAAGGTCCGGTACGGCTCCCGAAACAGAGCCCGGCGCATTTCGCGCATGGCATCGTCGGCCTCGGACAGGCTCAAAGTAATCAAACCGTCGAGATGACCGGTCATTACCGGCTGACCTAGATCGTCTGCCAGGATATCGAAGGCTATGCCCTTACGGCCATCCCTGCCCAGAGGGAGCGTGAGCCTTTTAAGGTCGTACAGCAGTCGCCGCTTGGATTCCTCGACGCGACGCCATAACAGGACATTTCGCTCGGTTTGAAGGGACGGTATCGTGCGCGTGAGCCTGCATGACGGGCAATACCGACCATCGTCGTTGACCGCCCAATTGCACCCGATAAGCAGACGGTTCGCGCAATGAGACATAGCTTGGCCGGAACAAAATAGAAGCCCGGAAGCATCGAAAATCAGCGACACTCTGCAATTCGTGCAGGAGGCCTGCTCGAAGAAGACGCTTTGACGGCAAGCGGGGCAGGTAAGCTTTCGCATGATCTCAATGCTGCCATAGGTTCTGCACGACAACCACGGGGATCGAAATGGTTTCCGTCGCGGCCGTTCGTCTGGCGCGGTTTGCTGGAGTTGGCTCGATATTGCGGCCATGTTCAAGCGCGCGGTCGCCACGGCCCGCATCGCCAAGCACAGCGAGCGGTCTCCCGCAGAGGCGTGTCAGAGCAGGCCTCGGGTCAGTTTCGAGCGACCTGCGGCGAGACATCCGCCGTTGTCCAGGATCGCGGCGACCCGGGATAAATAGGCAAGCCCTGAAGTGCTTGCTCCCGCGATCAAGCAAATGATCGCTGGCTCATTCGCCGATCCTAGAACAAATGCGGGCCCCGCGAATTGAAGGGCATTGATCGGAGGTGGTGATGTCGAAATTCGTTACCTTGCTCGTCGAAGATGACGTCCTGCAGCGGCAAATTCTCTCGGACGCTTTAAAATGCCAGGGCTACGAAGTCGTCGAATGTAGCTCTGCTGAGGCAGCCGAACTGATCATCGCATCGACGGGTAACGAACTTAAAGCGTTGGTCACGGATCAGAATTTGGCCGGGCACATGACGGGCGTCGAATTGGCGGATTACGCCCGCGGTGAAAATCCTCGTCTAAACATCATCGTCATGTCTGGCAGGGAGGTTACGTCGCTGCCTGCGAATACGACTTTTCTGAGCAAGCCGTTCTTGCCGGAACAGCTGCTAGAAGCGGTTAACAGATAGGCCGACTTCCCGTCGTTCACTCGGTAGACGGCCAAACGCTGAAGCTTTCCGATCAGGAACTAATCGTCACGCTTCGGCCGGCTGGCGTTCGTTCTTAGGGGCCGGATAGTGTTCGATCAGAGCAAAACAGCAACCGATCCATGCATAACATTTGTATAGGCGGATGGTGGTTTGCTGGTGCCATAATCCACTTAGCCAGCGCAACGTTCCGAGTATTCTGAAGGTGCCCACCAATTTCCGAGCGAGGATCGAGGCAGTTCTCGAAGAAAACTGCCGCGAGCTGCATGGAGGCGGCGATCATGAAACTCGCCGTATTGTAGCGGAGAAGTTGCTGGAAGCGGTGAATACCGGCCGCACAACGCTTGGTGAACTCGGCATCGTCGCCCGGAAAGCCGTGGCCGAGATCGTGGCTGGAAGCTCAGACCTGGCTCAAGGATCGTGAAAGTGCGATCAAATCGATCAGCAAAAAGACCCGACACGGAGCGGTCCAATCATGGGCGCGGGCGCTCGGAACGAGCGTCGCAACCACTCGTATAAAGCAGGTTGCCGGCATTTGTGCCGGTTTCTCGCGGAGAGATTTGCAAGATCACGCCCGACTTTCCAGACGTCATTCGGGCTTCCGATTTGAGTAGCGTTCAAAGGCGGTCAGCTTGACGAACGAGATATTGGAGGTTGGCTTTCGGTACACGCGCTCTTGAAGGAAAGCGATCTCGGCCACGATGTCCTCTTCGCCACGCTCGACAAACCAGCATTTCGGTCTGTTGAGCGACCCCGGATGCCATTTGTAACCTCGTTCCTTCAGCATCTCCCGCGCAGCGAACGGGGTGTCGCCGGCCGATATGAGAGCCGTCGTCCGTCGCGCTGACGCGAGCAGCGTCGCGAACGCCGTCGAGCCGCTCCGCGGCAGTTTGCGTCGGAGGACCTCGACGCCGGCGTAGCAGTCGTCGGCGGCCCTATGAGGATCAAAGTAGAAGCCGAAACCGGCTGCGATCTGTCCGAGCTTGGCCCCTTCGAAGCCCTCTGCGGACCAGTCGATCTCCTTCAGGGAGCAGGCCCAAGGCTTCTTTATGAACGTGGGCCAAAGGCGTTCGCAGAAGGCGCGGTCGAACGAGCTGTTGTGCGCGACGACGATGGCGCACTCGCGAACCGCGGTCTCGACGGCGGCGGCGTCGATCGACATGCCCCTGACGGCGGAGTCGGTGATGCCCGTGAGGCGGGACACGGCCTCGGGAATCGGAAAGCCGGGATCGCGCAGACCCGAATAGGCCTGGCCAACCCAAACGATATCGCCGTCGGCGCGGTAGCCGAACGGCACCATCGCAAGTTCGATGACGGTGTCCTTGGTAGCGTCCAGCCCCGTGGTCTCGACGTCGACGAACAGTCCTCGACGGAAGAGATCGGCCGGCACCGGGGCCAGCTCCGGCTCCGCCAGGCGCCTCAGCACGCGATATCGCCCCGAGGTTTCCAGCAGGGCAGCGATATCTTCCAGATCGCCGATGTTGGCGGCTTCCAAGGAATGCCGGCTCATGATCGGATTCCGGACCTTACGAGCAGGTCGGCCACGGCGACGCCGTCGATGCGGCGTGCCCGCAGCAGGATCTCCGATATCTCTTCGAGCATTGGGCGACGCGCAGTCAGCTTGGCGAGACAGCTCTCGGCCGCCTTCTGAAGTTCTTTGTGCGCCGCACGCCTGACTTCGGGATAGGACATGAGCTCCGCGGTGTCGTCGAGCGGTCCGAAGAACAGTAGAGGAGTAGGCCCGGCCAGGCCCAGCGAGCCCACCATGGCGACGGCCGTCGTCGTGAGGAGGTCGAGATCGGAGCCCCTGCGCCCACCGGAACCGTGCGAGTGCTCCGGCAGAAGCAGCCTTTCCGCGGTGCGTCCGGCGATCAGGTTCTCTAGCCGGAGACGATAGTCGGAGTAGGTGCCGGCGAAGGGAGGAGACTTGGTTCGCACCGTGGTGCCACCGCGCTGGCCGACCGGCGCGATGTTGGCGAAGACGTTATCCGGCGCGCCGAAATTGAGCACGTCTATGAGAATGTGACCGGCTTCGTGGATCGCGACCCGCCGTTGCGTATCGAAGTCGCGGTCCTCTTCGGGCAAGACCACGGCGTGCAGGTCCGACAGCGTCATATCTCGCGCGGCGTGACGCGCGATGCGCAGCGCATCCTTGACGATGCGTTCGACGTCGGCGCCCGTGCTGCCGAGCGTTAGCATGCAGACCTCCTGCAGGTCGTCGTTGACGAGCCGTCCGCCGAGCCTGAAGCGATACATCTTTTCGAGATCGTTCAGGTCGGGCAGCCCGATCTTGATGATGCGGTTAAGCCGGCCCGAGCGGAGGATCGCGGGGTCGCACCTGCTGAGATCGTTTGACGCTCCGAGCAGTATCAGGCCTTCGCGACTCGACGTCGCGCCTTCGCGGCCGCTGGAAATACCGTCTAATTCGGAAATTAATCCGTTTACGCAAGCTGTAACGTAGTCCGAGTGCGAATGTCGCAATTCGGATCTGTCGGCGAACGAGTCACATTCGTCGATGAATACCAAAATCGGCCGCGGTTTTGCCCTGGCGGAGGCGAAGAAGTTGGTCATCTCACGTAAAAAGTGGCCAAGGTGCCCGTCGCCTGCGCCCTGAAATTGGCTGTGCGAACAGGACGCCACCTCGAGCTTGATGCCCTGCTCGGCGGCCGAGCGTTGCATGGCCATCGGGAGCGTCGTCTTGCCGACGCCTGGCGGCCCCTCAAGGCACGCGCCGGCATCGATTGCGGACCACGGCATTCCGGCTTTCCACATTTTCAGATCTGTGATCACCGATTTTGCCCAGCTCACCGCCGCGTTCATTCCGTGCAGGTCGTCGAGTGAGATGTCCCGGACCGACGCCGGCATCCGCTTCAAGCCGACGAGGCGGCGGAGCTGTGCGAGGCATTCCTCCGGGGACCGGTCGAACCGAATGCCGATCGAGAGATCGGTGGCGGTGAGCTCGCGTGCGGCATCCTCCTCCAGCAGTTCGCGACAAGGTTTGCCGGTGACCACGCGGATCGCCAGCGCGATGATGCGAGCATCGATGGGCGGCAACACGAGCTTGATCGGGTCAGACTTCATCAGCACGGCCGGCAGGTGCGATTCCGCATCGGGGGAGATCGCTACGAACGGAAGCCCCAGGCACAGAGCCGAGAGAGCCTCCTTCTCGAAATCGCTCGTGTCCTTGGTTTTGCGGGGCTGGGTCATCGTCAAGCTGACCATGTCGAAATCTTCCCGCCGGCCCAAGTTGCCGGTATCCATCACCCGCACGCCCTCCGGAAAGAGGACCTTCTGCCAGTTGCCGATCACCGACTGCAGCAGGTCGCGCTCGGCGACGTCGATGGCGACCAACGGCGCCGCGAGCTTCAACCGATCGAGCGCGTCTTTGCGACCGTCGAACAGGCGGGCGAAGAGGAGGCGGGCCGCGACCTTGGCTGCGGTGACCGGGAACGCGGGACCGGGCTTGGGCCGGTCGGGCAGCGTCTCCACTTCGTCGTCGTCGAGCAGCTCGATGGCGTGGCGGCGGTTGAGTTGCGAGAACGACAGCGGGTCCGAAGCCGTCGACGGCGCCGTCCTTCGGCCCTTGCCGCCATTCTTTGGAGCCGTGCCGCGCCGTTTCATCGCCTTCACGAAAGCGGCGCGCAGCCTGAATTGCGCAGCGTCCCGCCAGTCGTCCCGATAGACCTCGAGCTCCAGCGGACCCATGCCCGCGACGTCCTTGGACGGCGTCGTGTCGTCGGAGGCGGCGACGCCGTCTGGCGCCACGGCCATCTTCGGCAGGGTAGGAGACATCGTGAGGTCATCACCTTGAGGTTCGGCTGAGGTTGAGGTCAGTGTTGTTCGCCGGCGATGGCCAACGACTTGCAGCCCGACGTCGGCGGCGTCCAAGTCACCGACGACGCGAACGGAGAGGCGCTGGTCGCAAGCCTTTGACGCTCAGGTGCCATGCCCTTTGCGGGGCGGCGCGGATCGCTTGAGGCACGAGAGCATGTTCGCCACCATCCACGAGGTGGCGAGCTGCTTGCGAAGCCGAGCCGGGAGCGGCATCTGCCGAAGCTTGATGGAGAGCACGAGCGCCGCGGCAGGGTCGTCGAAGGCGCAGGCCAGCAGAACCGTCATGGCGAAGTCGACCTTGATGCCGATAGTGTCGGGCGACTTGCAGTCGATCACCGTGGCGATGGCGGCCGCGGTGTCGCCCGCGATCGCACGCCGCCACTCAGGGATCGTGGTGGTCGTACCGCGCACGAAGGCCTTCACCTCCGCCTTGAAGGCGTCGTCGAACTCCTCGGCGGGGACGGTCCGCCAATAGCGGAGCGCGGGCGGCCATGCTGGGCGCCGGTGCCGGTCGGGATCGCCGCGCTTGTTGTCGTGGTGGATTTTCAGGTCAGCCTCCATCGGTCGCGCAGCTTGTGCTGCGCGTGAGGTTTGCGATTAATGATGTTGCGTGGATCCTTTCGCTTGAAGATCCACGGCGGGCCGTGCCATGCCTCGCCGGGCCACGCCCCGGCACGGGAAACTATTTGACGAATTCCTCGACCTGGAAGCGGCCGAACTCGGGCGTGTAGTCGCCGAGGCCGTACAAGCCGGCCATGCGGTAGAACGCGACGATGTCCTCGCGGTCGAGGAGCGAGGGCAGGAAGGTGCCGTGGATGACGGCGCTCCAGCCGTCGAACATGGGGCGGGTCCTGACGGTGAGCGAGCCGCTGCTGCGGATGCGGACCGTCGCCCGGTGGCGGAAGCGCTCGTCCTTCCACAATGCGGCGGCGGTCTTGGGACCTTCGTACTGCAGCAGGGCGGCGCCGTCGGCGCGGAAGCCGGCCTTGGTGGTGTTACCCATCCTGGTGGCCTTCGCACCGTCCACGCAGACGCTCTTGATCATGTTCGCCGGGAGGCACGGGGCGCCGTTGTGCAGGTACAGCGAACCGTGGAATTCCAATTCGGCGATCCGCAGATGGTCGGCCTCGGTCTTTTTACCGCGCTTGTCGGTCGCCGCTTCGATCTGCTTGGCGATGGGATCGAGGGGGTCGCCGAGGCGCGAGTTGCGCATCAGCATGGGGCCGATGCCGACCAGACGGAGTGCGATGGGTTCGGTGCTCATGTCTAGATCTCCAAGGGCGCACGGAAGTCGAACAGCGCGGGCGGCGGCGCCGCCGCCGGCGTGGGCGGCGGCGGCTTGAAGGGCAACCGCGCGTACTTGCGGAAGCGCTCCATGCCGGTCACGCCGAGGTGGCAGGGGTGGCAGAGGGTCGTCAGGTCCTCGGCGAGTTCGCAGCGGAAGTTCCGGTAGGTGCGGTGGTGCACCTCCAGCCTGGCCTCTCGCCGTGAGGCGAAGCACAGCCGGCACCGGTGTCCGGAAGCCTCAAGTTCGGCCAGGCGTGCCGGGCTGGTTTGCCAGGCGGCGCTGCTGATGTAGCGTCCGTACGCCGATGCGCGATCGGCGGCGGATTCGGCAGGAGCCTTGGAGCACATGGTGGAGATGGGCGTGTCGTCGGCGGAAATGGCCTGCGCAGGGGTGATCGGCTGCGGCTGGCCGTCGGCGTCGGTGAAGGTCATGAAGGTCCTCGTTCGTTGCGTTGAGAGAACCGTAGCACTTATGGCGCACATGTGCACCAATGATGTCCAATAATGGTTAACGGAAGGCAAATTGCGTCTGCGCGCGTCTGGCTGGGGATCTCGCAGGCTGAACTGGCGCTGGCTTCAAAGGTGGCGAAGCGCACGATCGCCCACCTTGAAAACGGGGGGCGCGTCCCTCACGACCGGACGCTTAAGGCGCTCGTCGATTGCCTTGGGGAGATGGGCGTAGAGTTTTTGATGGAGGGCGCCAACGCGCAGCTAGGCGTCGGCATCCGAGTGAGGCAGGCCAAGTTGCACCCTCTCATTCAGGAGAGCCGGGGCGAGCCGCCACAAGCGTAACGCCGCTTCTTTGCGGTTCAGGGCTGCAGCGCGAGGCCCAGATCCGCTATGTCCCAGAATTCTGACGCCTGATGCCTGAGGCGGTCGTCGACGAGATTGGTCGTGCACATCACCGGACGCCGCACTGTTGAACGGCGGAAATCGGCGACCGAAGTCGCCGTCGCCGGTGACTACGACCAGCTCGTCGACGCAAAAGCCAGCCGCATGGCTTCCACGGCAATCTCTACCCGCGTGCTTCCCTTTGAAACCGGCCGTCCATTTCGATCCGACGATTGTTTCTGCTTTTCTCAATGACCGCAAATCCGTTGCAGGCCAACCAATCCAGCAATGGCCTGTCTCCTATATGCGACGCATTGGCTCCGAGTTGGGCTTAGACGGCGCGGTCGACCCATCCGCGTTGTGTGCAGAAGGCCCGAAGTTTTTGGAAGTCGACCATAATGCTCAGCTCGCAAGCCGCAACCCGCAACGCATCGCCATCGATCAGAGCGGGTCGAATGAGTCATGGGATGCGGACTATCGGTGCTCGCGAACCTGAAACTCGCGATCTCTCCGAAACCGGGGATGGTTGACGCACTCTAGCCAGCCACTAGGAACGGGCCGCCGAAATCAACACCAATGTCAGATGCCAAAAACGCATGTCTGGAACCGCATGCGGGTTCCCGCGTTTCCCACCGATTAAAAGGGGACAATTCGATGCAAGAAGCTCTTGAACGGGTAATGCAGACTTACTCGATGATGGTGAGTCTTACCCCCGAGGCGGAGGCCGAGGCCCGCAAACGAGTTCAGCAACATTTGGTCGGCATTGAGGGGGACGATAACGTGCTGGCTGTAGCGGGGCTCCGGTTTCTCCGCGGGTCGTCGGGGGGAAGAAGGCGTTCCCGTGCTTAAGCGCATTCTCAGTATTTTCAAACGCCCGAGCCCGGAAGAGATCGCGCAGGATTTGCTCCGCGATCTTTTGAAGAGCATCGACAAGATGCGTTGAGCGTGTTCGCTCGCTTAGCTGTGGCATATCAGGATGCCTTCTTTCTGCCAGGCGCCGCGGGTTGTGGGCCGGGGAGCGGGCGCAACCCGATCAAGTCAGGTCGGCGTTTCCTGCCGAGCTTTCGCTGGCATGGGCTGCAATAGAGAAAGCTACGCATCAGTGCGACCTGCCGATCGCGCGGCTGCACGACAAGCGCAAGGTCGATCATCTCGGTGTGCTTGCAGTGCTCGCAGCGCACCTCGAGGAGCGGGAAGCCGCCAGCGATGGCCGCCGCGATCGTCGGCGAAGCGTGGTCCAGTTCGCCGATAAACAGGCTCGTATTCCAGGCCTGGCAGTCGAGCGCGAATGCCGTAGCACGTGCAGAGTCTGCAGCCGCGTGAGCGGCCGCTGCGTCCTCGAGAAGACGTGCGAAGGTGACTTCCGCCTTGTGCATCTCGCGGGCGAAGTGCTTGCGGTCGCCGCCGGACATTGGCGGCGGCCTGATGATGCGAGCGGCGGACATGGTCGCGGATAGAAGCCAGATGCGGCAGCAAGAGTCGAATCCGCAAGATGTTGGGGGATGGAATAGCCTATAGCCGCTATCGGCAGCAGGCTCTGTTCAATCCCCTACAGGTTTCGACGCGTGCACCCTGATCTCCACCGCCTTCGCATTGAATCGGTGACGGAGTGCATTGTCTGGAACTGGCCTTTGGCCGACTTCCGTGATGTTCAACGGTTCGTCCGCTTGTGACCCGAAGCGGACGTTTACCGTCGCCAGCTACTGAGCTTCAACGTATCGGATGATGCGCTGGTTCTGGACATTCGCGACCAATTCATCCGTGCGGGATAAAAGGCGACGCAGCAAGGCGATGGATTTGCCTCGTTGTATCCCAAGGCCAAATCAATCGTTGGAGTGCCGCCTCAAGCGCTCTGGCGACGACGTTCGGTGCAGGCATGTTCTGCGCATAGAGTTGGACGAGGCTAATTCCGCCCGTGGAGGCCACGAGCGGCATGGCCGATGATATGTTTTCACCTTCATACTTCGCCTTGAGAGCAATGCCGACTCGAGATGCGTAGTTCTGCATGACATCCTGCAAGACAGGCTATGTTCTTGCCGAGCTGACATAGATCTCGCGGGCGAGATCCTGCGGACGAATCTTTTTCCGTGACGCGAGGCGGTGTTCGGCCGGCAGCACGGCAATTGGGGCTCCTTTGCCAATATCTTGAAAACGACGCCGTCGTTGTCTTTTTCCGGAAAGGAAAGCTATGTCCACCTTTCCGCGCATCTATGCCAGTGCGAGTTCTGGCGAGGATTGCGTACTGAGCTTGACCTCGACATCGGGAGCTTCCTCGCGGAGGATGCGCAGCAACTGGGGGAGCAACATCAACGGTCTCGGTACCGGATGACCTACCTCGAGCGCGTCAGTGGCTCGAAAAGGCCTCAGCGGCCAGCGACGCTTGGTCAATTAAAACACTCGCCCAAATGAACGCGAAAAAGTAAGTGCGTCGATTTGCAAAGCCGTGCTTGCTGCTCAGACGCCCAAAACCAGAGCGGGACCTGTCCCGTAAGGCTCCGCTGAATTGAAGCGAGCTCAGCCTGGTGCGCCTGCACCATTTTCGGCCGGACTGTGATTATTCGGCCACATCCATTTGAGGTCCCTGTGCGTTGTTCGGTGGGCAAACGATCAACGCGTGCCGTCTTATTGGGGATTAAACCATATGAAAACGCTCCTGCCATCCATCGCAATCGGTGCACTTCTTCTCGGAAGCACGTCAGTTTTTGCTGCCGATCTTGCGGCCCGTCCTTACACCAAGGCGCCGCCCATGGTTGCGACAATCTATGATTGGAGCGGTTTTTACATCGGCGTGAACGGCGGCTGGGGCCAAAGCCATGACTCCCGCTCCTTCGATCCAACTGCAACACTGTTCGGCAGCTACGATCCGAACGGCGGCACGGTGGGCGGACAAGTCGGCTATCGCTGGCAGAGCGCCCAGTGGGTGTTCGGTCTGGAGGCTCAGGGCAACTGGGCTGACATTTCGGGCAGCACGCCCAACCTCATTGCGCCGGGCGGAGCGGTCCGTTCGAGGATGGATGCGTTTGGTCTGTTCACCGGTCAAGTCGGCATGGCCTGGAACAACGCATTAATCTACGTCAAGGGTGGTGCGGCAATCACCGATCGCAATTACGAATTTCTGGCACCGGGTGGCGCACTGGCTTCTTCAACTGGCTACGGCACCCGCCTTGGGGGCACTGTCGGCGTCGGTTTCGAGTATGGCTTCGCGCAGAACTGGTCGTTCGGTGTAGAGTATGACCACATTTTTGAGGGTAAACACAGCGCAACCTTCACGACGCCTGCCGGCGTAAGCTTCACCGGCTTCAGCTCAGGCGGCGATACCGACCTGGTTCTCGGGCGATTGAATTACAAGTTCGGCGGTCCCGTTCTCGCGCGCTACTGATCGGTGCCTTAAACGTTAAGCAGAAGCCTCGGGCCTAGGTCCGAGGCTTCTTTGCTTTGAGCTCATGGCCATGCCAATCGGCGAAGCCGACAGCGCTCGCTTCGCGCAACCTCCAGGCCATGTTTCACGGCGCTCAGTGCGTTCCAGCATCGGAACATTTGCCATTTTATCCCGTTGGATGGGTCCATTACGAAATGAGGAACTCGGATATGAAGAAGAAACTTGCAATCGGATGTCTGCTGGCCGCGACGACGGTGACCGGGGCCTTCGCTGCCACCACTGTGCTGACAGCAGCGCCGACGGAAAGCTGGACTGTGACAAACTATTACAAGCAGGCCGTGTACGATCCGAAGGAGAGCAAGATCGGCGACATCGACGACGTCCTCGTCGACAAATCGGGCAAGATCGCGGGACTCGTCATCGGGGTGGGCGGATTCCTCGGCGCGGGCGAGAAGGACGTTATCGTACCGTTCAACGCCGTCAAGACTGCGAAGAAGAACGACAAGTGGTGGTTGACCCTCGACGAAACCAAGGACGACCTGAAGGGTGCCCCAGGCTTCAAGTACGATCGGGCCAGCACCACTTGGGTGCCGGAAAAGAAGTAACGGGACATCGCGGAGGACGAGTGCGCGCGAAGCGCTCGCTCTCCGATACAGGCGTGGAAATCTCGGTTTGTGCGGTGCGGGAACCGTTCACCTGAGCCACTACTTTCGTGGCGGAGGTTCTGCCGATGACCCCGTCTGCCCAGATTGCGCACAACGGACGCCAACGAAGGCTGCTGGTAGTGCTCGCTTTGGGATTCATCGTCTTCGCGGCTGCCGCGGGCGCTCTCTACTACATTCTGCTGCCCGAAACCCTCCGTATCGCTGTGGGCCCCGCAGGCAGCGACGACCATCGGGTGGTTGAGGCGATGGCCGATGCCTTCGGCGAGGAGAGCACGTCGGTCAGGCTATCGCCGATCACGACCGAAGGCGCGGCCGAGTCCCTCGCTCTGCTTGGCGCCGGCAAGGCCGATCTGGCGGTCGGTCGCGGCGATCTGAGCATGCCGACGGATGCGCAGACGTTGGCAGTGTTGCGGAAGAACTACGTCGTCCTTTGGACGCCGTCTGGACGTCCGGGCAAGGACTCCCGGAAGAAGACAACTGGGAAGATCTCGGAGATCGCCGATCTGGCAGGCCACAAGGTCGGCATCATCGGAAGGACCGGCGCCAATCTGGCGCTTCTGCGAACGGTTCTGATCGGCTCCGGCGTGGAGCCCGATAAGGTCGCGACGGTCCAATTCGGGACCGACCAGATCGAAAAACTCGCGCAAGACACTACTATCGACGCCTATCTTGCGGTCGGTCCGCTTGATAGCAGGATCACGGCCGACGCCATCGCCGCAACATCGCGATCGCGTGGAGTTCCGAAGTTTCTTCCTGTCGATGCATCCGAGTCCATCGCCTTGAAGCAACCGCGGTACGAAGCCGAGGAAATTCCCGGCAGCATATTCAGCGCCAACCCCGCTTGGCCCGCGGACAAAGTCGACACCATCAGCGTCAGCCATCTCATTGTCGCCAGAAGGACGCTTTCCGAAGCCAAGGCGGCCGCCTTCTATAGGCAACTTTTTGCTGTCCGCGACACGATCACGCGACGCGTCGCCGGTGCCGCGCATATCGCCAAGCCGGATACTGAGAAGGAGGCGGAGCCCTCCATACACAGAGGCGCTGCTGCGGTCATAAACGGGACCGAGCGGACCTTTCTGGACAAGTACAGCGACTACTTCTGGTTCGCCCTGTTGCTTCTTTCCGGCATCGGTTCAGCGGCCGCTTGGCTGCGTCGCTACTTAAACAGGGACGACCGAGACGACGATGCCGGCCACCGGAACCGTATCTTCGCCCTGATATCGAAGCTCGAGGAAGCTGGGTCCGAAGATGACCTAAGGGCAGCCCAACGAGAAGTCGACAGTATCATCGGCGAAACGCTACAGTGCTACGATGACAGAGCGATCGAACAGGACGACATGGTGGCATTCGAGCTTAGCCTTCATCTGTTCGACCATGCCGTCGCCGAAAGGCGGACGGCGCTTGAGAGCGGTCCGGGTGGTCCGGCAAGACGCGCAGGCACGCCAATGGCGTTACGTCCGTAAGCTGTGAGGGTACGATAGCCTTGCCATGATCGGAAGTGGTCGATCCTGACTTGCGGGGTGTTCCTCCGAACCGGCTGTGTTTTCAGCGCGACCGCAAAGCGTCACCGGATACTTCACGCAGACTTCCGCCGCGCGCCGGTGGCCGGTTTCTTGGCGGCAGCCTCCTTCGCCGGCTTCTTGCCGGCGATCGGCATCAGCACCTCCTTCTGGCCGGCGCTCGCCTTCTTGCCTCTCTTGGCCCTCCTCTTAGAGGCGGTCGACCTCAAGGCAAGAACAGGCCTACATGTCTGGATGTCGATCACATAGTTGGAGCAGGATATTGCCGCCATCGAGGCGAGATTGCAAATCCTGTCCGATCCTGCGGCGCGATAGGGCACCCTCGAAATTTTCGCCCTGCCGCACCTTTCAGAACGACAGGGCTGAAGGTGGATAGAGCGAGGCGGAGGTGCGTTCCGGTGTCGCCAAGGACCTGCTTTCCATGATGCTTGCGGCGCGTTCCCGCAGATGCGGCGCGAAGAGCAGGGAAGTTGCGATTGGGCCTGCGCGAGATCAGCTAAGGGCCATTGTTGTCGGAACGCGCGCCAATGATCAGCGGGCAGAAGCGAAAGTTATGCAACCGCCGCGATGGTTCGGCTGTCGGGACATGGGCGCGGAGACAGCTCGCGTCTCAGGCCGCGGGAACCTGCAACCTCTTCGGTCAGCACCAAGAAATGTTTCAGTTCGGCTTTGCCAAACGCTGTCGAGATCGCGACATCGGCGGCGTCTCGCCCGCGCGCGATTACGATGCGTCCAATGCGACGTTGATTGTGTCGCGCGTCAAATGTGTACCAGCGACCGTCGAGAAAGGCTTCGAACCAAGCGCTGAAGTCCATCGGTGCCGGATCGCGAGGCACCCCGATGTCGCCGAGATAGCCCGTACAATAGCGGGCCGGAATATTCATGCATCGGCAGAGCGTGACGGCGAGATGAGCGAAATCCCGACAGACGCCCCGGCGCTCCTCATGTCCCTCGAACGCAGTCCGGTCGCCGCGAGCGTGCTGATATCCGAACTCAATACGATCGTGCACGTAGTCGCAAATCGCCTGCACTCTTTGCCATCCGCCCTCGACGCCGCCGAATTGCGACCATGCGAGATCGGTCAGTGTTTGGGTGTCGCAATATCGGCTTCCCAGCAAAAACCTCAACGTCTCATCGGGGAGCTGATCCACGTCGATTTGACGCGCTCTTGGCGCGACGTCGTCCGGCAATCCGCTGTCGGAAATGACGAAGCGGTTCGATATCTCAAGCAGACCGGTTGGTGCCACCAGTCGCGTACACACGTTGCCGAAGCTGTCCAGATAATCGCGCTGACGGACCGCGCGCGAGAAGCGTATCGCATGCTCGCTCCGGAGGTCGCCCATTCGGGAAGGGTGCACGCTGAGCATGAGCACCATAGGAACGTCCTGGGTACAGTTGAACGAAATCTTGTAACCAGCTTCGATGTCCATGGGACCCTGCCTCATTGCATTGGTGAGGCGATAAGACCGGAGTCGCCCGGAGGTTCCGCGCGCAAGCTGATGAAATTCAAGGCAAATGAGACGCGGAATATGGTGGTTTTCAATCGCCGCGTGGTTAGACTTTGATTGGGCGACACAGTTCATGACCATATTCACCGTTCATCACACGACGACCTATCTCTACCGCAATCCCGTGCGGCCGGGGCGCCACCAACTGCTTTTTCGCCCGCGGGACAGTTTCGATCAACGCTTGTTGGGCTACACGCTCGACGTTTCACCGCAGCCGGCCGAGACGCGCTGGATCCACGACGCGTTCGGCAATTGCCTCACGCTCGTCGATTTCGACCGTAAGGTCACTATGCTGCGTTTCGAGACCGAAATCCGGGTCGATCATACGCCCGAAAACGCGCCGGACTTCCGCATCGAGGACTACGCCAAGACCCACCCCTTCAGCTACGACGACGAGGAACTACCCGACCTCCAACCGTACGTTCGTCTTCACCATGAAGATGGAGCCGTGGTCGAATGGCTCGACAAGTTCGTCACGCGGGCAGCTGCTACTCCCACCGGCGAACTCCTGATGACTTTAAACGAAGCCGTGGCTCAGAGCTTTTCCTATCAGCGACGGTCAGCGAGAGGGACCCAGACGCCTGCCGAAACGATCTCGAGGCAGGAAGGAACTTGCCGGGACTTCGCCCTCCTCATGATGGAGGCGGCACGCTCCCTCGGCTTTGCGGCGCGGTTTGTAACCGGCTACGTCTACGTCCCTGATCGGGACGGCCCGGTGCGGCTGGGTGGCGGGGCAACGCACGCTTGGTGCCAAATATATCTGCCGGGCTCCGGGTGGGTCGAGTTCGATCCGACCAACGGTATTGTCGGAAACCGTGATCTGATCAGGGTCGGCGTTTCCAGGACGCCAGTTCAGGCTATTCCGCTCTCGGGAAGTTATTGGGGCAACGCCGACGACGAGGCCGGCATGGAAGTGTCGGTCAACGTGAAGACCGCTTGAAAAAGACTTGGGTCGCCGAATATCGCCCGCACGCGTGACGCAACTCGTAAGGTCGCTCGAAAGCATCCTGCTGCCAATGAATCTCCATAGAGGTTTGCCAGCTCGTTATTACTACACCCAACTTTTCGGTAGCTGCAGGGGTCGAAACTGATGCAACGGCCACCTGATGAGACGGCTTCGCAGCTGATTTCGATCGGCGAGGCGGCGCGGAAGCACGGGGTCAACAATCCACGCGGAGCCGTCCGCATCCCTCTGAGCTCACGTTCCTGCGGTTCAGCACCCGCGGCGTCTCCTTAAACGGGACGACCTTTCCGCCGGCAGGTTTGGGTCAAGATCTGGGTCAGGAAACTCAGGGTGTAAGCCGTGATTTAAGCAAGACGACGACAAGCAGATCCGTGCGCGCGAGGCGGTGCGGACTGGTCTTTGGTGGCGGAGGATGTGGGGCGCACGCAGGCTGCTGCCGATCTCGATACAGCTTAATTCGACGGCGGCAGGTCAAGGATAAATCCTGACCCCACATCCGGGCGAACTATTTATGCGGTTCAGCGTTCTTCACGCCAAAGAAGGGAACGACAACTATGCCGATAGATATTCGCACAGTAATCCTGAGCATCGCTTTTGTAGCTTCTTCGATCGTCGTTGCGCTGGCGGAGCCAAATAGCGAAGGCCGCGCTGACGCGACTGAGAAACTTTCGGAGGCTCGCCCAATTCGAGTGATACTCCCCGCGCCTTGGGAACCGGCTACGTCAAGTCCGAACGCGCCGCAAAAATAGAATCGTTGCCTGTTCGCTCAGCACCCTCGAAATGTCGTGGGAACGAACAGGTCGGCTGCCCGGTTATACGCGAGAGGAAGCTGAGAGGAGATCCGCGATGGACTGGAACCGTGTGGAAGGCAATTGGAAGGAAATGAAAGGCAAGGTCAAAGAGCAGTGGGGCAAACTCACTGACGATGATCTTGATGTCATCGCCGGCAAGCAGGACCAGCTCGAAGGTCGCCTGCAGCAGCGGTACGGTTACGCCAAGGACCAGGCGAAGAAGGAAGTCGATAGCTGGTACGGTCGCCAGACCTGGTGATCGTTGCCACTAGCGCTCGAGCGCCCGTTCAGCGATGCTGGGCGGGCGCTCTCGCGTTTTCAGGCTGCAACCAAGCCTTTGATTGCGGGCGATCCTGCGATACTCCGTTCAATGGCCGCTACTCGTCGATATCGTCGACCATGACCGCGGCAGAAACCCGCATGACGAGTCTGCGTCGATTCCTGACCTCGATTTTTGAAAGCCACGCAGCGTTTTCCACTGTGCCGTCTAAAATCTTCTGCCCGAGAAACTCTAGGGCAAGCCGGCGTGCATGGCCTTTGCTCGGAAGCTCGACACCATTGTCGTCGATCCTGATGCTGTCTCCGCTGTGGAGATCGAAATAGTAGGTGTCCATCGCGAAGAAAACATCCCGAAGGTCACGCCGTTCCTCAGCACGTTTTAAGGCGGGATACCCAAGAATTGAAGTGGCAACGAACGCGAGGCTCATTTGCGCGCTGAGCTGTATCGCCTCATTCTTGCCGCGGCATGGGTGGGTCACGCCACTCTAGCTCGGTGCCATCAGGTAACTCCCCTGAGCTATAAAAGGCCTTGCCATCCTCCCGCACGACAAAAGGATCGCCACCGGCGTCGCCCAAACGTCCTTCGACAATTTTCAGAGCTTCGGCAATCGCGGCCTGATCGTTTGTGGCTTCTTCCAGCTTATGCGGGAGGACGCCGCCGCCTGCAGAGAAAATTGTGAGGGTGTATGCCATAACCGAGTATCGCCGAACCGAACGCCTATGCCAAGCGCTCAAGAGCCGAAGCGCAACCATTGCGGTGTAGGGGGATGGTAGACCGCAACCGGTCATCACACGCAAAACGACTCTTAAGGCCGCGACCCACTACCTGTACGAGCGCGAAAGTGTACATATCCGCCTTTTCGCTTCGTCCGAATGCGTTAGTGGGAACAGTCGGAGACCGGCTGCATTGAGCGACATCGTCGAAGACGAGAAGGTGGGGCTTCAACGGCCTTTCAGCGGAGTTAGTCATGAAGTTCAATTCGGGCGTTAGAATTGGAGCAGGAGCACTGCTCGGAGTGGCGGTCGTCTTTGCGGCCATGCTTATGATGCGCTCGCCTGGCGAGGCAGAGAGCGTTGCGCAGAAACCTACAACAGCCGCAGTCGCTTCGGCCGCAGGGGCCACTATTTCCCCCACTGAAGCAAAGCTGAAGGTGGAGCCAACGGGCTACCGGTGACCTTCCATGGAAATGCGACTGTTACGAAGTAAGAGCAATTCGACCCCCGTTATGGCGTTGACGCTCATCGCTGGCGTTGTGATTTTGGCCGTCTTCTTAATCGGTGTTCTTTGGGCGCTAATTGTCCTGATCCCGTTTTATGCGTATCTCGGAGTGGCGATTTACTTCGCATGGCAAGCCACCCGTAAGCGCGACGACTATGCAGCGACGATGCGGCGTGAGGTCCAAAGGCAACGATCCTTTAACGATCAGGAAATGCGAGCGTGGCTTGCGGTGCTCGAAGTAGATCAGCGCAATGGCGCGAAGCGAGACCGGGCATTACGGCACTTCGATAATATCAGACAGCCACCACAAAACAGGGCCTGAAGTTTGCTTCTTGTCGTATGTTCGCCGCCGGAGCAGACCACGCGATCAGAGGAGTCTCAGCCTCTCCGTTCAAAACGGGTTCTTCGGAGGCACCCGCTCGACCAGCCGGGCACCGGTCCAGACCTCAAGCATGAATGAATCGGATAGTTCGCGCGCATGGAGTGAGGCGGCGGCGTCGTCTTCAAACTTTCCATGCGACGGCGGCCCAAAAATCTTACCGTGCTCGTCTAGAAGGTAAAAACGATATTCGCGCATGAAACCCCAGTTTCATCGGCAGTCATGAACCGATGCAGCCTCCGACTTCAAAATTGTATGAGGAAACAAATTGCCGCTGGCCAAAAGTGAACACAACGCCGAAATTTAATGTTGATCCTCGCACGCGATGAAATCAGCTTCCTAGGCAGCACCATCAGGAACACGAAGATAAAGCAAAAAGTCCTATTTTTGGCGGAGCAGAGGAGGAGACGATGAGTGATCACGACGCGCCCAGAATGGATCCCACGCTGATGGAGACTCCGCCGAATGTAGCTGCGCAACTTGGCATGGCAGCAGCTTCGACAACCAAAAAGCAGGCGGCTTCAGCAGCGGAAAATTGGGCGAGAATAATCCGTTCGACGGTCCGCGAAGCGCCACTTGCGTCTTTGACTGTCGGCTTTCTTCTGGGTTTCCTTATCGCTCGACGGTAGAGTTCGCACCTTTCGTCGAAAAGGGGGGCACGGCTGACGGCGGCGCAAGGCATCTGGGTCGAGCCGAAGTTCTTCGCTGAGGTTGAATACCGGGACATCACCTCAGAAGGTTTGCTGCGCGCCATTCGTTTAAGGGCTTATCAAGGAAGGAGCCTACTTCCTCACAGCCTCAAGAAACTGTTCCGGGAGAAACGGCTTGTGGAGGAAGACCGCGCTTTTTGGGATCGGTTGGGGCCACCTACCCGACATCAAAATGATGTTGAGTTGCGGAAACTTGCTTAGCGCATAATCGGCCAACTGAAGCCCGGTCATGGGGCCTGCGAGATTATGATCGGTGACGAGGGCCGGTAGCTCCGCCCCGGTCGAGGCGATAATCAGCTCGGCCGCTTCGGCTGTGGAGCACTCGACGACCTCATAGCCTTCGTCTTTGAGAAGGGCGGACAACATCTCCCGCTGGAGAGGGTCGTCCTCCACCAGCAGCATGACAAACTTGGACATGCCGAGCATCTCGCATTTTTCTGTTAATGCGATTTCTTGATATTTGTTCTGCTAACGGTTTCCCGAGTTGCGACTTTTTAGCTCCTGAGCGCTCCCGAACTGCCCGGCGTTCCAGCCACGGAACCATTCGGGTGGTGCAAAGTTATTGTCGCAGCCACTGAGGAGGACATCATGGGCTTTGGTAAAGGCGCACTGCTCTGGATGCTCGGCATTCCGCTGCCGATCGTGCTTTTGCTTGCACTGTTCTGGCATCACTAGGGCGGACGTACCCCTAGCTGCTGCCTTGAACGCCCCTGGCATCGGTCGGGGGCGTTTTGCGTTTTTGGGCGCGGGACTCCGCCGCCTAGACCAGCTGGAGCACCAGCTGCTGGTGATGACCTTGGCGCTCGACGAAGTCCTGCAGGCTCGAAGGCACATCGGCGAGCTGCAGCTCGAACCGCCGGCGGATCTCGCGGGCGACATCTTCGGCGCATAACGGAACGGTTTCAGCCGCCAGATCGCTCTCTGCTGGTTCGCAAGTTCAGGTCGAACCGTTTGCCCGGGAAAAGGTGTTTCGAGGAGCGCTCAATTGAGCAGGACGATGCCGAGATTCAGAGCGGACGCAAACACGACCCACGCCGCGTAGGGAATAAAAACAAGTGCGCGTACCCTGTCCGTGCGCCAACTGGCGAAGATGAAAGCGAGAACCGACACGAGGAGGGCGACGATCACCGCAAGGGCACCGCGTATCCAATGGGCTGTGAAAAACACTGGAGACCACGCGTAATTGAGCAGCATCTGCAGCAGCCAGAGGGCCGACGCGGCGCTTCGCGGGTTGTTGTCCCAAGTTCTCCAACCGGCTATTGCGATCAACACATAAACGACGGACCAGACAGGGGCAAATACCCAATTTGGAGGATTGAACGACGTTTTGCTAAGGCCTGCATACCAACCGTCAGGTATGTTGAAATAGCCGATCGCGAAGCCGCACCCGACAACAACAACGATGAACAAGCCCAACGCCGCGAAGGCGGGTGCTCCATGACGCTCGCGCGCCTCTACTCTTTTCGCAACCTTCACCTTATGCGTCCAACTTGACAGCAATGAGATAACCCAAATAGGCACAGGTGCCAGCAAGCGCGGACCCCCATACAACGTCCACTGAGGTGAGCAAGGTCGACCAGTTTTGAAGGGTTGCCTGGTTGGTGAGGTCATAGGTCGCATAAGTAAAGAACCCGAACATCATTCCAAGCATCGGCGCCCTTGCGCTGCCGGGATCTTTCGCTGGCAGGACTGCGAACATCACCACCCCGATCGGGTAGACCAAATAAAAAAGGACAGCTGGCCACACGTTAATCCGCATCATATCGCCCAACACAGGGCGGTAAAGCCGATCTCCCATCAGCGTCAGCCAGATGAAATCCAACAGCGCGAACGGCAGCGCCACAGCGCCATAAATGGCTGGCTTCGTCATCGGGGCTCTGGCTCCAACGAGAGCGTGGCAACGCGGGTTGTAACTGAAACGTTCGGCGCGACGCTTTGGATCACCCAGCGGCAAGAACGTTTCTGGGCAGGGCAGTGAACCAAGCCACCTCCACAGCCGTATCTGGATCGCTGAAGGAACTTGCCTATGCATCCGAGTTTCGCCGGCACTAACGCCCGAGTTCCGCCAACCGGCCGCCGGGCCGCCCACGTTGAAGGAGAAGACAGAATGAAGTTGCTCACGCTCGCTTCCACTGCCGTTGCAGCATCGCTCCTGGCCGCCAGTCCGCTGACCGCGGTCGCGAAAGAAAAGAACGTGATGGTCGGCGGCGCCGCGATGTACCCGAGCAAGACCATTGTTGCCAATGCCGTGAACTCCAAGGATCACACGACCCTGGTGGCTGCCGTGAAGGCCGCAGGTTTGGTCGACACCTTGTCCGGCCCCGGGCCTTTCACGGTGTTCGCACCGACCAACGCTGCGTTCGGTAAGCTGCCGAAGGGCACCGTTGAGACGCTGGTCAAGCCTGAGAACAAAGCAACGCTCACCAAGATTCTCACTTACCATGTCGTTGCCGGCAAACTGAACGCCGACCAACTGATGGACGGACAACGGCTTACAACCGTTGAAGGCGAACAACTGACGGTCAAGAAGGCCGGCGGGCGGGTGATGATTATCGATGCCAAGGGCGGCGCCTCAACCGTGACCATCGCGGACGTGAACCAGTCGAACGGCGTGATCCATGTCGTCAACCAGGTGCTCATGCCCGCAAGCTGACAATCGGTGCGGGCGGGCATTCTTAAAGAGCCCGCCCGTCCTTCACAGGGGGCGCTGTCATGGAAATCGCTACCGGAGGCTACGAGTCGGTTTGGGATTATCCTCGGCCGCCGCGCGTGGAGCGGGTACATATTCGGCTCCGCGTCGTGTTCGAACGTGAAACCATCGCGGACACAACGTCTGCTTACCGCATTCTTGAGACAAGCCATCCTCCGACCTATTATTTCCCTCCGCCTGACGTCAGTCATGTTGCCCTGAAGCCGGTGCAGAAAACGTCGTTCTGCGAGTTTAAGGGCGTTGCGGAATACCTCACTCTGAGCATAGGGGACCGCGTGTCACTGCGGGCGGCGTGGAGATATCCTGCGCCCAGCCCGGCGTTCTCGGTCCTTGCCAGTTATATTTCGTTCTACCCCTCTCGCGTCGATGACTGCTTTGTCGGAGCCGAGAAAGCGGTCGCCCAGCCAGGTGATTTTTATGGCGGTTGGATAACGCCGAATATCCTGGGACCATTCAAGGGCGGCCCGGGAAGCAAGGGCTGGTAAGACGTTCAATGCGGGACGATCGGCAACGCGGGCGGTCTACCAATCTCTTCTCAGGTGCTCGTCGCCCGTTGGCGCATCAGGAGAAGTCTAGGTCAGTTCCTGCTGTCCGTCGCATAGCGTGATGCGCGGCTCATCCCGCCGCTCCTCAGATTGAGCCACGGCTGGAGCCAGCTCGGCCGCTTCGTCCTGGCTGCCGAAAGCAGGATCGACTTGGACGTCCAGGAACCATCCGTTCGTCGGCCGATTGTCCGTGGCACAGCAGGACGCACCATGGACGAGAACGAGCCCGGAAGCGCACCGTCCGCCATTGCCGAGACCACCGCCACCGTGCGCGAAGCCGCGCGTGGCGTGCGACATGCGTTGGAGGACGGTCAGACGTCAGGTCAGTGGAAAGCGATCGTTGGCGACTTGGTGCGTGAGGCGCCTTTGCCATCACTCGCCGTCGCGTTCCTGATCGGCGTCATTGTCGCGCGTCGTTAGGACTCCTTACCAACGTCGAACCAAGGCCCTAGCGATATGAGTATCGACGATTTTAAGGGGACGGTCCCTGCCTTCCTGCCGGAAGTGTTCTTCGTCGGCCACCTTGAGGGCTGGGCCGTTTTGGAAAGTCTCGTCGGCGGCCTGCAAAGGCGGGCGACTATCTCGGCCACAGGTACCTGGGAGAACGAGACCGACACGGTGCTGTTCACCGAGACCTACACCTTCGATGACGGACAGAGCGATACGTTGCATTGGACCATTCGCAAGATCGGCGACGGCCGCTATACCGGCCATGAGAACCACCTGGAAGGCGAAGCTGTCGGCGAGCAGGCCGGCTGCGCTTTCCATTGGACGTACATGCGCAATGTTCCGCAGGCCGACGGTAGGACCACCAAGCTGAACTTCGACGATTGGTTCTACGCCATTGAAGAGCGAGCCTGCATCGTGCGTGGCAGCGCCGGGAGGGCTGGCCTTCCTTTCGGCACCGCCCACGTTACCTATCGGCGAGTTTGAGAATACCTATCCATCCCCGCCGTTCGTTGCCACTTTGTGAAGGTAGGCCGGGTCGAACCCAGATTTGGCGATCACCTTCTGCAGATTCAGCCGGGCGACGTTTTTGCGGATATCGAGCACGCCTTCGTTGCGAAAGGCCTGAAGGATACGGTTAGTGTGGACGGCGCTCGTCCCAAGCGCTTCCGCGAGTTCTGACTGCGTAACCGGGAATTCGAACTCGTCACCCTCAACAAGCCCAACCGCACTGAGGCGATGATGCAGCTCCGCAAACAAATGGGCCATGCGTGCGGCGGCGTCACGGACGCCCAGGTTCACGATCCACTCTCGGAACACAGAGGCATCGATCAGCGTCTCCCGCCAAAGTGCGTGGGCGACGCTGGGCCGCTTATCGATCAACTTCAATATATCGGAATGCTCGATGAAGCCGAGGGTCGCGTCCGAGATCGTGATCAGGTCATGATCCATGGTTCTTAGAAAGAGACTTTGCAGATCGGGAATATCGCCCGGGACATGGAACGACAGGATTTGCCGTTTTCCGGTATCGGCGACTTTCGAGCGACAAGCGAAGCCCTGGATCATCAAGCAGGACGCTGTCGGACGATCACCGACCCGCACGATCGGCGTTTGGACGGGAACCTCGCGGACGTGCAAAGGCAACCGTTCGATTTCGGCGATGTCGTCCGCGTTGACGCGTGTGTCGCTCCGCAGTTTGCGGATCAGGACTTCGATATGAGGCATTTGCCGTCTCGTTCGGCTGCGGTGACTCGCGGCATCTTAGGAACCTCGCGATTGCGCTACAATTGAATTTTCAGACCAATCAAGGGAGAGTCAGATGGTGGCTTTGGTTCATCGGCGCGTTCGGGCTCGGCGCCGCGATCCTTTACGGAGTGATGAGAACCGGGAGCCTCCGCCGCAGCGAGCGCGCCCGTTGGACCGCAACACCGAAGCGGCGCGACGATGCCCAAAAGCGGTCGCCTTAAAGCGTTTCGCGCTTCACGATGGCCGAGACGCGCAGCACGGTTTTCTCCCGGTCTCTCGCTTCGACCACTACATCGCCTTCCAAGCCGTTTCCAGCTCCGTCGATGATCATTTGTCCCAAAGATTCGAGCGCCAACCTGCTGCACTCGGCATCGCCGGAGAGGTCGACGCCCTCATCGTCGATAGATCGTTCATCCCGGCTGTAATGATTGAAGAAGTAACGCGGCATGCTCGGAAAACATGCGTCGCAGGAGCTCGTTCCTAACAGGCGCAAATGGATCACCCGGACTTTAGGCGGCGTCTTACGTCTTGCCCATAGGCCCGGGCATTTCCGTGCTCCCGCGCGCGTTTTCGCGGCGACATAGTTTAGTCGCAGGAGTGGCGCATGCGGCGGATGAACATTTGCGGAAAGGAATTGCCCGCCGACGGCCGGTCGCCAAAGACGAAAACGGCTTACGTGATCACTTCGAGGGCGGTCCTCCCACCTTCATCGAGCTCTCGTTGCTCCACCAGGCGGAAAACATATGGGCCGATCGCGGAAGCTTCCTCCCGAGAATGGCTTCGATCTCAGAGAAGGTCAGCCGAACGCTTTGGTGGCCCTCACTCAGCAGTCTTTGGCGCTGCGGCTCATAGACCGATTTCCGCCTTTCCAACATCATGGGCTGCACTCTAGCCAGAGGCTCGCCCTGCGGGAAGAGCCGGTAGATTTCCCCCTTGAGGTGACGGACCGTCCCATCAAGCAGGCATAATGGAACGCGAGCCGATCCTTCTCCATTGAGAGAGAAAGGAGAGGCTGTGACGCAAGTCGATGCTGAACGATTCAAGATCAACGCCGACGAGTGCCGCCAACTCGCGGCGGACGCGGTCAGCGACGATGATCGACAGGCGTGGACGCGATTGGCTGAGGAGTGGGACAAGCTTTCAGAACACGCCCGGCTGCGCCGCGGCATCTTTGATCGATACCGGTAAGCTTTCATTCGAGAATAACACATGCCCTTCACGATCGGCGCGCCATCGCCCAACCGTCTTAAACCCTGGTCTCCGGAAGACGAGGCCAAGCTCCACGAGATGCGATCGAATAACGCGCCATGGCCGGTCGTTGCTAAAGCCCTCGGGCGTACGCAGGCCTCCTGTGAAAGCCGTTACGCGATGCTGAAGAAACGGCATGACGCGCCGATCAAGTAAGCGGGCCGCCGCCGCTTCGACCTTGCCGAATCGCCGCCAAACCGTCGTCTGTGATTTCGTACCAGATGGCGCCTGATGGAGCACAGCCGGCGGTGACGAGGCCGGCCTCGACCAACCTCGCGACGAGACTGTGATCGAACAGCGGAGGGCTGGCCCAAGGCTCAATCGCGAGTCTCGAGAGAAAGTCGCGCTCGAGGCCGTTGAGCTCCATCTTCAAGCCTCACATGAGAAAGGCCCCGAGGTTTCTCTCGGGGCCTTCTCTCGGTTAGCGATTACCTTGCTGCTGGCCGCCCTGTCCGGGCTTTTCTTGGCCGGGGTTCTGGGTCTGCTGACCCGGCTTCTGGTTCGGGTTCTGGCCTTGCTGGCCACCCTTATCACCCTGCTGGTTCTGCTGGCCGCCTTGGTTTGGATTGTTCTGGTTCATGAGGGAAGTCCTTATGCAAGCCCGCGTCGTCATTGACGGGAGATGTCCCAACCGCTGAGCGCACGGCGCCGTTCCTGATGGCGACGCAGCAAACGTCATGGCGCCGCAACCGCTGTGTGCACTTTGGTGCTCGGCTAAGTTGCCGGCGCGTTGTGCAGACGAGCCGAAGAACGGGATCGATCGGAACCCGTTGCAGCCATCAAGGCGGCGTCAACGAGGACGCATGTGCTATTATTTCGACATCAGAGACGCTGACGGACTTTACCCCGACGAAGAGGGATTGGAATTCACCACCCAGCAGGAAGCGGAGATGGAGGCGGCGCAAACCTTGGCCGGTCTCGCCCGCGATTATGTGTCCATCGATATCCGCCAGGACGTCGCCATTTAGGTTCGCACTGACGCGGGGCGCATATTCAAGGTCGCACTGATCTTTGAGGCAAACAACGTAAGACGGTGAACGCAAGCGAGGAAGGCAACGGGCCGCCCGATGAGCTGTCCCTCTGACGGGATCAACCTGTTGCTGATCTGGGGTTTTGAGGCGGCCCCGCTCCGCAGGGGTGGCGCATAGAGCCGAGGCCGCCGTTTGCCGTGTTTTGTGGGACCCGGCGAATGGCAACGCGCTGTCTTACGGAGTCGTTCCTCAAGTCCGCAGAGTCAGCATCGGCAGGCATTCCAGCTCGTTCAGCTCGGAGGCTGCAATCCTGTCGAGTTCGCCCAATCTTCCAAGTGAGACGCAGTCTCTGCCTGCCGCGCCTTTTTCAGCAAAGCATCCTGCTCCGGGCCAGCCGGAAGCTCTTCGGCCTGTTTGCGAACGTTTTGGGCCCAAGCCGCGAGCCGGTCTTGTAGCGACAACTGCTGCTTGGATCGCCTGCGCTTTGGCATTGGCGCTATTCCCTCTTTATGGCGGGGAGCGCAACCGGGCGTTCTCATCACCGATAGACGCCAACAACAGGCGGTGACGTTTAGAACTATTCCAGCATTATTGGGCCGACGCCAGCTCCGATTGCAGGCCCCCGGAATGACCGCAATTCGCGCCGCCGGACGCCGAGCAGTATTTTACCGGGAGTGCTTTCGCATGAGCAAGACCCGCACCTCTACGCCTGATGGTGTACGAGTGGGCTGAAAGAGGCCGCCAACTGAGGCGGCATTATCTCTTCCAGATCAGGGCTATGATGATGATCGCAACCGGGCTCAAGCCGCCACAGATGACAAGGGCTCGAAACCAGAAATCACGCATGCTCAGTCCTCAACTCATTTTGGAGACTGGCGCTTCTCTTCAGCGGCGATGGCTTGCAACATCTCATATTGCGTTGCTAGTCCGCTGAAGCTTCGGGAGATGTTGGTGAGCACCGAAGCCATCCTTGGAGACATGCCGGGCACATCTGCTTGCTCTCGATATTGCCGGGACAATTTCCAGCATTCGTTCGCTGAAAACACTGATGCGCTCCGCCTCGTATCGCTTCTCTATGGGCGATATCTTCAGTCACTAATGGGCTGGAACATAACGAGTTCCAAAATTAACTTATGATACATCGGGTAGACGTGGCTCTAATCAATTTAGGCCCTGGCATTGGAAAAGAGCAACTGAGGTCGGAAACAGGCCTACGCCGAAAAACTCGCAAAGTGCGCTACACGTAAATTTATGAGGGGCGAGGACGAGGCACTTACGGTGCTGGATTTGAGACCCAGAACTCGCGACGCAGCGCGGGAGGCGGCCCCGGCTGCTTGGGATTTGCGGGGGTGGGCCGACGCGGCGCTTGCCGGTTCGTCGGCGAGCCAGCCAGGACCTGCAGGCAGGACCTGCGGTTCCTATCGACCAATCGATGGCGCTAGTTTGAAAGTCGCAGTGGCTTGATTGAACGAATCTGGCACTTGATGGTCGTCTACGGGAGATCGTTGGATGCCTGTCGTGCCCCACCAAAACGAGCGCGTAGAACTCGCAATGAAGCTTCTAGCCTGTCGCCAGAAACTGCGACGCGTTGGCTGGGACCTGGAAGAAGCTGAGCGCCTGCGCGCGGAGATGGGTGAGTTGGAGCGGATGCTCCATCAGTTAGACCCCTAACCCTGGACTATTGCTGGAAGGTATGAGGGGGAGCGAAGGCCGCTTATTTCGCCTCACCAGCAACATGGTGCCCGTGTACAATCATTCACCGACGCAGTAGCTCCCTGACCGCCTCCGCCCGACTGGGGAGGCGCTGCGCATACCAGATCGTCGATCGCCTGCATGTCCTCTTTGGCCATGAGAACTTGAGGCCGGACCGTGCAAATGCGCTCTCTCATGAGCTAGGCTCGCGCAAGCCCGAATAGCTGGGTGGGTATCCGAGCACAACCAAGTGTCCTAATTCATTGTTGCAGATCGGGCAGGGCGCGCCGGCGCCGTCGCATTCACACGCGCGCGGGCCTTCAGATACTGCCCCGGCGCTATCACATTCAAATGCGTTGCGCTCTCGCATCCAGAGCCAGGGGGTTTGGAACGTACCCTTAGGTGTGTTACTTGACCAGCATCACCGCCCGGATCGTGGCCATTACCGGTGACTGAGAGACCAATGCGCTCCCGCCCGACCAACGGGAGCGGCGCATGGCCGGTGAAAATCGCGAAGATCGACAGTGGGAGATGAGCGCGTTCAAGTGCCCGTCGTGTCCGCGCGAGATGCGGCTTGTCGGTAAGGAGCGCGCCGAGCCGAAATCCAAGGGGCATCTGCTCACCTTCCAATGCGACTGTGGTCAAGTTTTTTTCACCAGAACCGACAATTAGACGGCAGCCTCAATGCAAGATCCAATAAACCCAAACGGACGAGACCAGGGCCATCAATACTGACGCGATCGCCACCACCATCCAGTCCCGCTTGTTGAGCCGCTCAGCCTGAAACATCTATTTCCCCCGCCGCCATACGCTGCCCTAACAGATCCTGGCCGGGCGGCATCAGCTTCAGGTATGTACCACTCTCGTGCAGCCAGAGCCAGCTGCGCTCGATCGCGTAGCGGACACCGTTTCCGAACTCAGGATGGCCACGGCTGCCGCTCAGCAATGCTCTGAATTGCGCGTTGACCCGCTCGATGTAGATGCGACCGTCCTGGACGGCAGGCGTCGCTGCGGCGATGTCCACGAGCTTGCGGACGGCGGTCTCGGGATCGCCGTAGGGGTTGGTGGTGACGTGCTTCATGCTGCGGCCTGGTCTTCCTTTGAGGCGCCGCACGCGACGATCTTGAGCTCGACATCGGGCAGGGGGCGCTGCAGCGCCTTGGCCTCGTCCCATGGCGCCCGCATCCAGATATCGCACTCCTCCGCGGTGTAGAGGGTGACCGGCATGGCCTTTGGGTGGATCGGCGCCACGATGCCGTTTGGCGTCGTAGTCAGGAAGCCGTAGACTTGGTGCGGACCGGGGACCGGCTTCGACTTCGGGCCGCGGTCGCCGTTGAAGGTGGTCCAGATGCCCGCGAAGGCGAACAGGGGCCGCGCGTCTGCAAGTGCAAACCAGACGATGTCCTTTTTGCCGGTCGCCGGGTTCGGCTCCGGCGCATACTCCGAGAAGCTATTGGTCGGCACGAGGCAGCGGCTTTCCGGCCTGAGCCAGCGGCGCCAGTGCGGCGAGGTAGTATCGCGGATGTTGGTCACGGGCGGCCCGGCGACGGTCGGCGGCGACGGCATGCCACAGCGCATCGTCGCTAACTCCCGCTCGCCATTCTCACCCGTGCTCGACACGGGCGCTGGATTGTCAGGGAAAACCGAGGGCATCGCCGGCAGGTTGCCGACGTAGCGATTGACGACGCGGAATAGCGCGCTGATGGCCGCTTGGTTGGTGGTAATGCTGTAGAGGTTGCACATGTCAGGAGGCTTTCTTGCGCCTTCCAGGCGCTGCAGGTCTGGGGTCAGGGGGCGGGCGCAGGCCAATCAGATCGGGCCTTCGCTTCTTGCCGAGCTTCCGCTGGCAGGGACCGCAAAACAGGTAATTCCGCATCAGCGCGACCTGTCGATCGCGTGGCTGGACGACAAGCGCAAGGTCAATCACCTCGGTGTGCTTGCAATGCTCGCAGCGCACCTCGATGAGCGCAAATCCACCGGCGATGGCTGCCGCGATCGTCGGCGAGGCCTGGTCTAACTCGCCAATAAAGAGGCCAGTATTCCAGGCCTGGCAATCGAGGGCGTAGGCCGTAGCGCGGGCGGCGTCCGCAGCCGCGTGAGCCGTCGCCGCGTCCTCGAGGAGGCGAGCGAAGGTGACTTCCGCCTTATGAATCTCGCGGGCGAAGTGCTTGCGGTCGCCACCGGACATCGGCGGCGGCCTGATGATGCGGGCGGCGGACATAATCGCCGCCGATCAAAGCCAGAAGCCGCGGCAAGAGTCGAATCCGCAAGATGTTGGGGGACGGAACGCTCGTCGACCGCTACCTGCAGGCAGGCGCCCTTCGAATCTCGCGTGCCTCGCGCCGCGTTAGATGGAGCCCGCGCTGACTTCTCGCGGCCTACGGGCGCCGAAGAGGCCACACCTGAATAGCTCATCGATGAGCTCTGCTTCAACCGAACGGTTGAGGCATTGGGTTGCGGACGGATCCAAAGCTTGCCGATTACCGCCTGGCTCTCATGGTCGCGGCGATCGTTGGCGATAGTCTCGCGATCGCGACATGACCGGTTTCCACGTATGGCGGCTTCAGCCGGCGTCTTGGCCAAGCAGGAAGGAAGCAACTGTGAGTAAACTCTTAGCGGCGACCGCAATCCTCTTCGCCGCAGCGACGTTCAAGAATTTCGGCCCTGACGGATGAGCCTGACGCCCAAGCGCAGTGGCTGGTTGGAGCTCGGCTCAAATTGTCTGACCGAGCCGAGGCCAACGCTTAGGCCCAAACCCGGCATTAAGGGAGCGATTCAAACGGTTCTGTGCTGTGCCGGATTAGAAATCGGCGGGGCGGCGGCCGGCCAGATCCGGAGCCCCGATTCGTGGTCCTCCTGTCGATGATTTTTTTCAAAGCCCTCTTGAAACCAAAATCGACTTTGCTAATTTTTCCGTCGTCATCCAACGATGGCGTCCGGGTGCCTTAGGGCCCGGTCCAAGAGACGGGCACCGGTCGTGTCCGGTGCCGCTCGTAACCATTTTGCTCCCAGGAGGAACTGGCTATGCGCACTGTTGATTTTTCGCCCCTCTTCCGGTCGGCCATCGGCTTCGACCGTCTTTTCGACCTGGCCGAAGCCGCCCAGCGCGCGGGCGAGGAAGCCTATCCACCTTATAACATCGAGCGGCTCGACGATAACCGCTTCCAGATCTCGGTCGCGCTCGCCGGCTTCACACCGGACGAGGTCACGCTGACAGTCGAGCAGAACGTCCTGACCCTTGAAGGCCATAAGAGCGAGAGGGAGGGCAAGATCTTCATGCACCGCGGTATATCGGCCCGCAACTTCAAGCGGCAGTTCACGCTCGCCGACCACGTCGAGGTCAAGGGCGCAAGCTTCGAGAATGGCTTGCTCGTCGTCGATCTGCAGCGGGAGATCCCCGAGACGATGAAGCCACGACGCATCGCGATCAACGGTGCTGCGCCCATTAACGTCACGCAGATCGAATCCAGGGCCGCCTGATAGACGGCAAGCAACCAAGCCGCGCGGGTATCCCGCGCGGCTAACCTCAACTCGTCATGGAAATGGAGGAAGCCATGCGGCCGACGACCGCTTTTCACGACAACGTTGTCGATCTCAATGCGATCATCCATCCCGGTACGGTTTTCGAACATCCTCGGGATGTGGTTTCTAATTCGACTCTCAGCCTGTCCAAGAAGCGCGCCATCCTGGCTTCGTGGGCATCGGACGCTTCCGCGATCGCATCGTGCCCCGCGCTACGGGCGCCCAAGGGACTGAAGGCGCCTGTCACGATCGACGAGATCCTGGAGGCGCTCTGTGCGCTGGATGAGGGTCCGCGGCACCCGCCTGGCGGCAAGCCGATGCGAATTCGGCCAGTCGACCGCGCAGCGGCCTAAAGGCGGAGGAGGTGAAAATGCTCGATGAGAATTTTGCCCGCATCCGTGCCCACCGAAACAACATCCATCGCTATCGCGGCTTGCTGAAGACGACCCTGTCGGACCTCGAACGCCAGTTCATCGAGCGCCGTCTGTCGGAAGAGAACGCTGCGCTGGAGGCGTTGACGTGCCAGACGTTTCCCATCGCGTTTCCTGGGGCATCACTTCCGGTCCCGTCTGCGGCCGTGGGGGCTGCACCATGACGAAGATGCGCGACATCCTGGTGCGCGGCAGCGAAAAGGTCATTGCCCATTATCAACTGCTGCTTGCGAGCGCCAAGACGGAGAAGGAACGAGAGCTGTATCTGAGCCGGATCGAGCGCGAACAGCGGTTGCTGGACCAGCTGAAGGACGGCTTGCCAGGCCGGATTGCCGCATGAACTTTGAGGGCGACGACGATTGCTATACGGGCTACGACATCGCCTTGAAACAACGCGGCCGGGGCCGGTGGAAGTGGGCGGTCCGCGGGGTTGGCGGAGGAGCCGTGATGTTCGGGTCGGAGTGCAGCCGCGCGGCCGCTCGGTACAAGGCAGAACGCGCGCTATTTCTTCTACTCTGCGCACACGCGTCGCAGGCGTCGAGCGTATGTCGGCGGCCAGGCCTATCCTAACGTCTTCGGTCGATCATCCGCGGCTAGATCCTTGGCGCGGCTGCCGAGTGTCCGGGACAGCTGCGTCAAAAGAAAAAGCCCCGCATTGGGGGCGGGGCCTTTCCAAGCTGGCCGGTCGCGTCGCACAACCGCCAGCACCACAGAAGCCGCATCAACAATTCTGAGATCGAAAAGTTGTTCCACAGAAAAGCCCCGCAGCGGTGAGGCGATGGGGCTCTCTCAATGCCGATGCAGGGGAGCCATCGATAGGTGGAGTCGTCCCTACTGGTTGACGACGTCAGGATCAGGCTCCCTGCGTCAGCGCGGCCTTTCTTTGAACGGCCTGTGTCCGCATCAGACACAAATCGGCGGAGGCTATCTGATCGGTGTTGAGGGGGAGATGGCCTTCTCCCGGCACTCCCTAGCGTAAGCTGCAAGAGCTTCAATCGTACGAGTGTCGGCGACATATCTCGCCAAACGTTCCGCGCGAGCGGCTTGTTCAAGCAGGGTCATCGTTGCACCTCGTACACACAAGTTGAAGCAAATGCCTTCGTTCCAGATACTCTCCCGGCAGGCTTAACCTTGTGTGAAGGTGCTCACGCGGCCTTCTTTGCTGCGTTCTCCGTGATCTGAACGTCAACGAGCGGGCTTCCCGAAGCTCCGCGGCTTCTCGGGTCTTTCTCTTCAAAATGGTCTGCGAAGCCCGGTCGCGGGCAAAAACCAGATAAAGCATTAAATAATTCCTAATCTCGTTTGCAAACCCAAGACTTCGAGTTCCCACTGGTCGTTTAGTCCTTTCCGGGTAGGATCGATTCCAGCACCTGGCGCGCAGCCCCTCGGATCATCCCTGTTTCGTTGGGATCGCCCTTCAGCAAAACCAGCGAAAAATTCTTTGCTTGCTGCAAAGTGATGTGTGGCGGCAACGGTGGAACCTCTGGATCGGTCTTTACCTCCAGGACTACCGGCATCCCGCTCGCCAAGGCTTGTTCCCAGGCTGATCCCAGCAACTCAGGTTTGTCCACAAAGATGCCACGCAGGCCAACCAGCTCAGCGAAACGCGAATACGAAACGTTCGGGATGCGCTGAGAAGCGTCAAACTTCGGATCGCCGTTAATGATCCGCTGCTCCCACGTCACCTGGTTGAGATCTTCGTTGTTGAAGACGCATACGATGAAACGCGGATCCCGCCAGTCGCGCCAGTATTTGGCGGCGGTAATCAACTCGGCCATGTTGTTCATCTGCATGGCGCCGTCACCGACCAGTGCAATGACGGGGCGGTCCGGATGGGCGTACTTTGCCGCCAGTGCATAAGGGACCGCGGCGCCCATCGAAGCCAGACCTCCCGAGAGCGAAGCGGTCATACCGCGGCGTATCTTCAGGTCTCGCGCGAACCAGTTGGCGCACGAGCCGGAGTCACTCGTGATGATGGCGCGATCGGGCAGGCGCGGGGACAGGTCCCAGGCAACGAGCTGCGGATTAACCGGGTTGGCCGGCTGGTGGGCACGCTCATCCAGCGTCTTCCACCAAGTTGTGACGTTGCCTTCGATGCCCTTGCGCCAAGAGCCATCGGGTTTCGGTGCAAGCCGGGGCAGAAGGGCTCGCAACGTCTCAGCAGCATCACCGACGAGGCCCACTTCCATGGGAAAGCGGATCGACGTCATGCTGGCGTCAATATCGATCTGTACGCCGCGTGCGGCGCCTTCCTTAGGCAGGAATTCGGCGTAGGGAAAGGCGGAGCCGACCATCAGCAGCGTGTCGCACTCCATCATCATCTTGTAACTGGGTTCGGTACCGAGCAATCCGATCGAGCCGGTTACCCACGGCAGATCGTCAGGCAACGCCGCCTTGCCTAGCAGCGCTTTGGCGCAACCGGCCGACAGGCGATCGGCAACGGCGATCACTTCGTCGGTTGCTCGGAGCGCGCCGGCGCCAACAAGCATGGCGACCTTCTTGCCGGCATTGAGAACTTCGGCCGCCCGGTCGAGATCGGCTTCGGTTGGTAGAATGCGGGGAGCGCTATACCCCACGCCGGAATGCAGCGTTCCGTGCGCCCGTGGTGGGTCAGTGTAAGGCTCTTCCTGGAGGTCGTTAGGCAAGATGAGCGCCGTCGGGATCCGGCGTGCGAGAGCGGTCCGAACGGCCCGGTCGATTAAGTGGCGCACCTGGGCGGGCGTCGAGGCCTGCATGACATACGCGCCCGCGACGTCCTTAAACATCGAGATCAAATCGACTTCCTGCTGATAACTTCCGCCAAGCGCATTGCGCGCCTGCTGTCCGACAATCGCGAGCACCGGCTGGTGGTCCAGAAGCGCGTCGTAGAGACCCGTAACCAGATGAGACGCGCCCGGACCGGAGGTCGCAATGCAAACCCCCAGATCGCCGGAGAACTTCGCGTAAGCGCTCGCCATGAACGCCGCCATTTCCTCGTGCCGGGCCTGCACGAAACCAACCTTGCCCTGGGCGCGCTGCAGGGCGCCGAACACCCCGTTGATGCCGTCGCCGGGGTATCCAAACAGGTGACGTACGCCCCATTGATGGAGGCGCTGGACAATGAAGTCGGAGACGGTCTGGGACATCTGGAGCGCTTTGTTGTTTATGCGATCAACTTGTCCAACGTGATTGGGAAATCGCGAACGCGGCGCCCAGTCGCGTTGAAGATGGCATTAGCGACCGCAGCGGCCGTGCCCACGATACCGATCTCACCAAGGCCCTTAACGCCTAAGGGACTTACCTTGTCGTCGGTCTCATCGACGAAAATGACCTCGATATCAGCGATATCGGCGTGGACGGGGACGTGGTACTCGGCGAGACTGTGGTTCATGATCTTGCCGAGACGATGATCGGTCATGGCCTCTTCATGCAGCGCCATGCCGATACCCATCACCACGCCGCCAAGGATCTGGCTTCGCGCGGTCTTGGGGTTGATGATGCGACCAGCTGCGACCGCGCAAATGATCTTCGGAATACGAACCACCCCCAAATCTTCGTCGACACGGACCTCGGCGAAAACCGCTGAATGAGTATAGCTGACGTACTTCCTCATCTGCAGCAGGTTAGGTGAGGCTTTGCCTTTCTCGACGATCTCAGAGAGGTCGGCGCCCTGCATCACTTCCCTAAGCGACAGGCTCCGACCGTTGTCGTTCTTGTGGGCGACACGGCCATTAAGGAAAAGCACGTCTTCGTAATCCGCCTGCGAGAGAGGCGAGTTCGTCATCGCCTTGGCGTGCTTGAATAACGTCGCCTTGATGGCTTCACAGGCGGCCATGACCGCCGATCCGTTGGATGCTGCGGTCCACGAACCGCCCTCGACCGGGGAGGCCGGCAAGCTCGAATCCCCGATCCTGGGCGTGATCGCGTCCAGCGACAGACCCAGCGCATCGGCGCCGACCTGCGCGAGGATAGTCCAGGTGCCGGTACCGATATCCGAGGCCGCGGTTGAAACCTCAAGCCGCCCGTCCGCCGTCAGCTTTGCCTCGGCAGCCGCCTTCATCAGGAAGGCGTCCCACATCCCTGTGGCCATTCCGATGCCGACATACTCGCGGCCCTCCTTGAGTGACCGTGGCTTGGCCAGGCGTCGGTCCCAGCGGATCGCTGCAGCACCTTGCTCATAGCATGATAGCAAGGCCTTGGAGGTCAGCATCTTGCCGGTGTTTTCGTCGGTTGACGCGAAATTGAGCCGTCTGAACGCGAGTGGATCAATGTGGATGTCGTGGCAAAGCTCGTCGACCGCGCATTCGAAAGCGTTGACGCCGACACTTGCCCCAGGTGCTCGCATGTCGCAGGGCGTGGCAGTATTGAGCTTAGCGAGGTTGTAACTGAGCTTTACGTTGTCGCAGTGATACATCATGCCGGACCAGTTCACGACCGCTTCCTGGTAGTCCTCGTAATGGGACGTCGCGGCGACGGCGTCGTGAATAATCGACGTCAACCGGCCCTTATCATCGGCCGCCAGCGCGATCGCGTGATAAGTGTCGGGCCGATAACCGATGTAGAACATCTGCGACCGGGTCAGGGTGACCCGGACGGAGCGTTCCAGCTCGAGGCTTGCCATCGCCGCAAAAAACAACTGCTGCTGCGGACGAAGCGCAGAACCAAAAGCGCCGCCAACGTAGTGATTAATGACACGAACATTCTTTGACTTTAGCCCGAAGACCGACGCGACGTAGGCTTGGCTGTTCTGCGAGCCTTGGGTCTTCTCGTAGATCGTCAGCTTTCCGGGACCCTCGAATACGCAGGTCGTGCCGAAAAGCTCCATCGGATTATGATGCTCGGCATTGATGCGGTACTCCGCCGAGAGCCGGTGGGTGGCTTGCTCGAAGGCTTCCTCGGCGTTGCCACGAGGCTCCGGAGGTGGCGGAATCCCGCTTCGTTTCTCGGGAGGCTCATAAGCCTCCGAACGCTTCATTTCCAGCTCGGTGCAGAAGGCCTCGGTCTCGTACTCCGCGCGCACCAGGCTCCCGGCGTCGCGGGCCGCCTCAAGGCTATCTGCGACAACCAAGGCGATCGGTTGCCCGTTAAACAGAATGCGATCTGAGTGAAGCGGACGGAACGGATGGCCGGGCGGTGCGACCTCGTCGCGCCACTTCCGGTCCAGCCAGGCTGCCTTGCCGCGGTTCTCATGCGTAAAAATCCGGACAACGCCCGCAACGGCCTGAGCCGCAACAAGGTCGAGTTTGACGATACGGCCGGCCGGTACAGTGGCGGACACGATCACGCCATACAGCAAATCCGGCGCCGGATATTCGGCCGCGTATCGGGCGCTGCCGGTTACCTTAAGCTTTCCGTCAACCCGGTTGGTGGGCTTGCCGATGTGATTGATGTTCGATTGAAGCGCTTCCACTGCGGTCATCCCTTAGCCTACGACTTTATCGGACTGGTTCTGCGGCGTACCGCGGGTGGCCTGCACGAGCGCCCTGACGATGGTGCGGCGGGCCAATTCGATCTTGAAGTCGTTCTGGCCACGACCTTCCGAGGTGCGAAGCACATCCTCAGCAAAGCGCAGAAACGTAGCCTCCGTTGGCTGCTTGCCCTGCAGCTGTTCTTCGGCGGCACGGTCGCGCCACGGTTTATGCGCAACGCCGCCCAACGCCATCCGGACTTCCGTGATGGTCCCGTCTCGGACGGTCAGCGCGGCCGCCACGGAGACCAAGGCGAACGCATAGGAGAGGCGATCGCGTATCTTGAGGTAAGTATGATGGTTTCCGAAGTCCGTGGCCGGCAGCAGGACAGCGGTCACCAGCTCGCCTCGCTCCAGCGTGTTGTCCCGTTCCGGCTCCTGGTCTGGCAGGCGATGGAACAGCGCGAATGGGATGATGCGCCGGCCTTGGGGACCTTCCACTTCCACCTCGGCGTCGAGTGCCGACAGCGCCACGCACATATCGGACGGATGAACCGCGATGCAGGCGTTACTCGCGCCGAGAATTGCGTGAATCCGATTGACGCCGCCGATGGCGCCGCAGCCAGAACCTGGCGCGCGCTTATTACACGGTGTGGAGGTATCATAAAAATAGTAGCAGCGGGTTCTCTGCAGGAGGTTACCGCCGGTGGTCGCGGCGTTACGGAGTTGGGCCGAAGCACCGGCGAGGATCGCGCTCGACAGGAGAGGGTATCGTTTGACGACTTGCGGGTGCCACGCTAGGTCGCTGTTGGTCACTAAAGCGCCGATGCGAAGACCTCCACCGGCGGTCTCCTCGATCGCCTTGAGGGGCAGACGGTTGATATCGACGACGCGCGAAGGCGTCGCGACATCGTATTTCATAAGATCAACCAAGTTTGTCCCGCCTGCCAAAGCCTTGGCGTTGGGAGAACCTGCAAGAGCAGCAACCGCGTCTGCGATCGTGTCGGGACGAATATAATCGAACCGATTCATTCTGCAGCCTCCCGGTTCGCCGAGCGCTGTGCGAGCACATCCTGGATGGCATCGGCGATGTTAGTGTAGGCACCGCACCGGCAGATGTTCCCGCTCATCTGCTCGCGTATGTCCTCGCGGGACTGTGCATGCCCTTCGTGCAGCAGCCCTAAGCCCGAGCAAATCTGGCCAGGCGTGCAATAGCCGCACTGGAAGGCGTCATGTTCGATGAATGCGGCCTGCAAAGGATGCAATTGATCGCCATCGGCGAGCCCTTCGACCGTCGTAACTTCGGCGCCGTCGCGCGAGACCGCCAAAACCAAACAAGAATTGACGCGATGGCCATCGATCAGGACCGTGCAGGCGCCGCACTGACCCTGATCGCAGCCTTTCTTCGTGCCCGTCAGCTCCAAATTCTCGCGCAGAAGATCGAGAAGTGTGACCCAGGGGGCAAGCGATAATTCGTGGCGGGTGCCGTTGATCGTAAACACGACCGGCACCGTTGTGGTCAATGTAGGGCTGGGCACGGTGACCTCGTCTTGGGACATGGGTTCAAAATAGAACCGTCCCAAAGGAGACTCGTTCCTGGTGCGGCGGCGCGCGGCGGCGACCTAACCCTCGTTCAGGAGATCAAGCTGCCGTGGTTTTGCAACGGGCAACCGTTTAGCTTTCAGCGAAAGCGGGCGCGCGCACTAATAATTTCTTTGCGCGACAAGGCGCACGAGGCGATCGCAGTCTTGGTCGGCGAGATATACGAGTTTTTCGGACAGCTGAGACGATCAACTGGATCGTCGTGAAGGTCGGCGCCTGGATCGCGGGCCGGTTTGGCTTTGGGTCGCGTACTGGCGATTGCCACTAACTTCCAAAGGCTGCTCGGTGTCAGTTGTTAAACTTCAGGCGACTTCAAACGATGCCTGCCGAACGTCGACCCCAAAGGGCCGCTGGAGCCGTGATGGGATTCAGTACGACCTGTTTCTTCGTCCAGCGCATGTGTCAGCGGTGCACTTACTTGCAACATGAGTGGCGCGGCAATCGGGTCAGGACTGCCGCGCCAATTTTTGTTCTACTTTCCGCCTGCGCCGCCGCCCGCCTGGCTGCCCATGTTATTGGTGTTCGGACCGCCTAATGTGCTGGGCTGACGGCCCATGCTGTCGCCGGACTGGTTCTTCATGTTCGAGGAGCCGGTCGTGCTCTTCATCTTGCCGGCCGCGGATGGACCCAATTCACCTTGCCCCGAAGCGCCTGGTGCAGGCTGGTTCGTCTGAGCGTAAGCGCCGCCGGCGGTCGCTAGTACGAGAATGCAAGCTGAGGCCAAAGCAAACTGTTTCATTGCGTCGTCTCCCTGGGTTTTAAGTCAGGGTCAACAGCATCTTTGGATAGCCGTTCCTATTCGCTTTCGGTCTCTTAGATTCGGCGCCGCACGAGATTGCACGTGATGGCCAGTGCACGATCAATAGCCGCTATCGCTGCGGCCTCGGCCCGGGCTGACACCACAGGAACTCCCTCGTTCGGCCCGGCGTTCTCAAGAAACGGAGAAGAGCAATGGCATTGACTGAGGAAGACATCCGCACCCGGGCATACATTCTTTGGGAAGCAGCGGGACAGCCGGCAGGGCAAATGGACATCTTCTGGTATCAGGCGGAGAAAGAGCTAATCGCCGAACGCAAAGAGCATGGCGACACACCCCTTTGGTCACTTGACTTGGCGGCCAGCTGACTCCGGGAAAAGCCACGGTGAAGGGTCTGATCCATGCGTCCCAATGCCAACACGGTCTTGGGAATATTGTTAGCGGCGGCGCTCTTGTACTTGTTCGCTGTTCACTAGATGATCTTCGCGATCCGAGGTGCAAAAGGCTCATTTCCGATTAGAACTGAGCTTCCATTGCGACCTAATCGAGTATTGATCCGACGCCAACGATCCTTGTCCTGGGCGTTCAGACAGCCGATGTAGATAATATTGCCTAAGGTCCATGTCTCCGAGCCAGATGTTCTTCGACCGAATGCAAGGGCGCTAAAGACTAGCCATCCGGTGGGATGCGCGGCTCAATTCGAAGGCGCCGCGGGGCTGAGATGATAGGGTGTAAACACCTGTTTACAGGCACGACAACCCGAGTTAGTCGGGGTGCATGAGTTGGATACCGAATTGGCTGCGCCGGACGGATGTCGCGCTCCGTCCCAGAGCCGGCACTGCGGTCGACGTCCAGCCGCTGTCCGAACGTGGCGGCCGATGGCTGAGAATGAACCTGTTCCGATTTCCCGGCGCTGTGTGGTCGCGCAAACGCGGGTGTGTAGAACTTTCAGAAGGCGACGTGATCGCATTGCATCTCGTGGTCGAGCGCATCACGGCGGTCGGGCTGAAGGTGCGGTTTTCGGGGCGCCTCCGAGGCTGGGACGGTACGTCACCCGTTTGGACCAGGCTGGCTCGCGGCGAGCCCTAAACCTCGTCGATAGATCCTACGAACTACGCTTCTGTGTTATGCGACGAAGGGTGATGCCATGCTGCCATGCGCGCACGCGGATCGCGGCTTCGGTCCGCTGTAACTTGTCGGCAATTTCATTTGGCCGTCGGCCGGCCAGGGCCAACGACTTCAGCAGTTCATGATCCTCGCTAGTCCACTTCTTAAGCAATGGATAGCGCGAGGCCATGCGTCGATTCGGTGAGAGGGGGAGGAACTCGTAGAATTGCGGACTAGCAAAGCCGCCGCCTTCACATTTGTTAAGGCTGGATCGATCTGAATTTGTAAATACGATGTCGTTAAACCAATCGAAATTCGGTTCCGACCGTTGAGCGCGCCAAAGGTCACCCACCATTACCGGCAGTTTTTGCAACACCTTCGTCATGGTGCATGGGTGAAGGCGTCCGAGATCACTGCGGGGCGCACGGTCACGGGCAATTCGCTCCGGTTCGGATGGATAGAAAGCCGCGAGGTAAGCGGGTGCTTGTCGTACCGTATTACACCTCATGGCGCCGCCGAGGTGCGGAAAGCCCTCGCGATGACATGGTAGGTCTTAAGTCATTGGGCCGCAGCTAAGCGTTTTGATTTTTCCATCCGAGTTAAACGCCAACAGCGCTCCTACAGTGCCTTTTCGCGTAATGTAGGAGATCATTGTTCCCTCCTGCGAGGGTAGAAGATTGTCTAGCTGGGAGGCTGGATGTTCTCGGAGACGATCAGCCCAGTAGGCACGCAGCGCTGCGCTCCCCGTGATTGTTAGTCCGTTGCACCCGCAATGAACGACCGCATCATCAGCATACATTTCCAAAATTGCGTCAATATCACCGGCACGGTAGGCATCGAGCCAGTCTACCGCCGCCGCCATTGGGTCGAAGGACATGTTCCTCACCTCTCTGTTGAGCGGCGGACCGTTTAGGACCTTTCCAATGAATGTCAGGTGAAACAGAAGCCAGATAAACGTTCATTGTGGAACTCTGCGGGGAGGTCCGAGGCGCCCTTTCGAGATGGAGGATCCGTCCGTAAACGACTTGCGCCCTTGTTCTTGTGTGTACTCCTTCACAGGCGGATCGAGCCGCCTGAGTTAAATTGGTTCCCATGGAAAAAGATCGAGACAAGCGCATATTGCAGGAGCGCCTAGAGCGATGCCGGCAGCTGACCAAGGATTTCCCGACCGGGCCAACGGCTGAGCATCTTCGACAGATAGAGGCGGAATTGTTGGACGATATTCACGCTCTCGAAGGGCAATAAGCGTCTTCGGGAGATTGTGCCTCGGCGGGCTCCGCGCAGGCAGAGATTTGTTAGAGCTCGGCCTCAAGCGCTCCGCGGTTGCGAGTTTCCTCAAACCGAAGTTGAAACGGAACGCTTCACGCGAGGTCAAAGACTCCGTGGGTAAGGTCTGTAAACCGCACGTCGTCGTCCAATTGGCGGTGGGTGCTTTTTTGAGTTGAGTAGAGTGGTGAGGCGTACCTGGCGGCGGCACTGCGAATATCTCCACCCGCAATGGTCACGACTAGGCACCGGTTCTCGCATATCGCCAAGTCGTTCAAGCTGAAGAGCCAGACCGTCTTCGACGGTAAGATCGTTGTCGTCCATGAGGGCCGCACCAATTTTTCGGAGCTGCCGGCCGAACCTAGCCAAGGTTCGGCAGGATGAGACTTTGTTCTATGCCTTCGACATCCTACGGCGAAGAACTTCGCAGTAAGCCACAGCCAGGTGTTCTTCGAGGCGGCCAGCCGATCGAATCACGAGAGCATTGTCTCAAAGCGCCTTGATGCGCCGTATCGATCGGAGAGGGCAGAAGCCTGACTGGCGTTCGATACCGCGGTTAGTCCAAAGAGCAAATTGAGTAAGCAGCTAAAAGGCCCAAGGTCATATGGGCGGAGCCTGTTTTTATTGCGGAAATTGAGTGCCGCAACTCCCCGTCCGAAGGATTGTTGCGCGCAAGCTCCCTAAAAGGGTTTTCTAAGACCTAATGAATGTTGTATCGCCTGCTGCGGTATAAGCTTACTATTTGCACATCACCGCAAGGCCCTCGGCAAACATCGGTGATGAGAACGCACGTCGCAGCGCTCCCGCCTCCCTCAAAAGGAAAGGAGCAGCGCCATGTGGAAACGGCGTCGTTTCAAATCAGACAAGTCTCTCGAAGAATGCCTCGGTGAAGAGGCGAAGCAGCTTCGCAATGAGGCGAGTGTGCTTCCGCAAGGCCTGAAGCGTGATCACGTGCTGAGGCAAGCACGCCAAGCCGAGACTGCCGCTCACATGGCCGATTGGATGGGCTCTCGCGGCCTTCAATCACCAGATTAGGAGTAAAACGATGACCAAGCGCAGGCGCTTTAAGCAAACAGATTCGCTTGAGATCCGGCTACTGCAGTTTGCCAATGACATGCGTCAGAAGGCGGAAGGAGCTGATGAAGCCGATCGTAAAGCTTTGCTTCAGCGAGCTTCGAATGCGGACCAAGCGATCGATCTGGAGAAGCAGCTCCGCAGTCCGGTATAAGGAAGATGGCGTAGCTTGGTCTCCTCCTTGAGACTTAGGCCATCGCTCGCGCAGGCCCCCTTTCTTAGGAACGTGCGTTGTTGAGCGACCGTTGGACTGTATGACGGATAGCAGGTGTCGTGTTTGCCAAGGCCTCGGCTGGGTGTGTGAGAACCATCCCGATAAGGTATGGACGGAGAGTGAAGGCGGTTGTCATTGCGGCGCGGGCATGCCTTGCCAGTGCAGCAGGGCACACGGCGAACACACACCTGACGTCGAGACCGTCATCGTCGAAATTGGGGTTGATCCTAAAAAGTTGAATTGAGGAGCTCAGGAGTATCGCTGATGGATCGACGAAGCGATGAAAGTATCGCCGCACGCGCATACGAGCTTTGGGAGCAAGCCGGGAAGCCTGAAGGGAGAGACGAGGAGTTCTGGCGCCTGGCTGAACTGGAACTTATCAACGACGACAAGGACTCTCCTCGTCGGACGCCCGATACTCTCTGAACAAAGGGACTGAATGACACGCTATTACTTCGACCTCATCGACGATTATGGGCATGCGACCGACGAGGAGGGCTTAGAGATTTCCACGCTGGATCAGGTGGAACGGGAGGCGGCGAGATCCATGGCCGATGCTGTGGCCGACAACTTCGACTCCCCGAATATCAAGACTGGTGAATCAGCCATCGAGGTCCGCGACAACCTTGGTCCGGTCATGAGGCTCCGGTTCACCGTATCAATAGAGCGGCTCAGGCAGCAGTAATGGCACGCAGTAGCCCCACTCGAACAATTTAGGCTTTAGCAATTTGGTGAAGGTAGGCCGGGTCAAACCCGGACAACTCCGTTACCTTCTCGACGTCCACCTGAGCGATGCGATCCCTTCGAATATCCAAGACTCCGTCTGCACGGAACTTCTGCAAGATGCGGTTCGCATGCACCGCGCTTATGCCGAGCGCTTCGGCGAGCTCCGATTGCGTGACGGGAAATTCGAACTCGTTGTCTTTGACCAGCCCAACGGTTGTCAATCGAAAGTGCAGTTCTGCAAATAAGTGAGCCATCCTGGCGCCGGCGTCGCGAGCGCCGAGGTTCATGATCCACTCTCTAAAAATAGATGCATCAATCAACGTCTCACGCCACAGCGCGTGTGCCACGGTAGGGCGCTTGTCGATTAAGATCAGAATACCGCTATGCTCGATAAAGCCCAGCGTCGCTCCCGAGATGGTAATAAGGTCGTGGTCCATCGACTTCAAGAATAGAGATTGTAGATCTGGGGCGTCGCCTGGAACATGAAACGACAGAATCTGCTTCTTCCCAGTATGGGAAATTTTGGAGCGACAAGCGAAGCCCTTCATCACCAAGCAGCATGCCTTCGGTCGGTCACCGGTACGCACGATCGAAGTGTGCACGGGCACGTCGCGAACGTGCACCGGTAGCTCTCCAATCGCTGCGGCGTCCTCGTCGTCAATATGAGTGTCGCTTCTCAGTTTTCGGATTAGAATGTCAGTAGGGCGCATCTCAATCCTCGCGCGATGCTGTCAGACCTCTCAGTTGTAATCATTATCTGGCAAGGAACCAGGCGGGGACTTCAGTTCTTCAATCCCGGCCTCGATAATCGGAACTTCGTTGCGAACCGCTTCAGCCGCCCTGGCGGGATTAATACCAGTCACAGCTTCAAGCTGAGCAAGTATCTTGCGGCGATGTGCTAGAAGATCTGACAGCGCGCGCCGATCTTTCGACTTCACGTATCCGGCGACGATCAGTTCCATCGCTTTCGACAAACCGAACTCCCAGATTCGACGGCCAGAAACCTCACCCCGGGGATTGGCTCGCCTTTTCAGTGCTAGACGATTTCGACCTCAATGGTCTACGCTTCAACTAGACCGATCCGGTCGCCGCGAAGTCCTAGGCCGAACGCCAGTTGGCGCCGTCTGGGCTTTCTCGGGCTGGATGATCCGGACGAGGGATAATCTTCGTGGCTTACGCTTTGGCCTCGGACACTCTGGTCTAATGCCGATCCAACGTTCTGATACGCGCTAACTCGGATGGACTTGGCGCCGGAAGTCCGTAATCTTTTGCTCGTTTAGCGGCCAGTTCTCGGTAGGCTCGCGCTTGCTCACTTAACTGATCCCTGAAGCTTGCGTCGCGTTCTGTAGCCGCCAAATGTTCGAGCTGAACGGCTCGCTCTAGATATTCGACCAGTAACTTCATTTGCCCCTCCAACGGCACACCTAACGCGGAGGCCGTTCTCTCGTTCCTAAACTCCGTACGCCGAGGTTGGGTCGAAAGGTCTGACTTCCACCCAAGCTGAAGCTGTCACCATTTCCTGTCGCTTAGTCCGATGGCACTTGAGCACTCTCAACGGCTAACGCTACTTCGGATCGAGTTCGACAGGAGCGGTTGGCGGCACCAATCGGCGCGGGAAGGCGGCAGGTTACTCGATAGGAACCTCACTCACGCCGCCGTGTTGACGGGGCCGATATCACTCGCCTCTGGAGCTCAGACATGGCCGACAAAGATCTCAACAACCTGTTTCTCGATACGCTCAAAGACATCTACTACGCTGAAAAGCAGATCTATAAATCGCTGCCGAAGATGGCGAAGGCCGCTTCATCGGACCAACTTCGCGCAGCGTTCGAGAAACATCACGACGAGACCGAGACGCAGATCGAGCGTCTTGAGCAGATCTTCGAGTTACTTGGCAAACCGGCGCGGGGCAAGAAATGCGATGCGATCGAGGGTATTCTCGATGAGGGCAAGGAAATCATGGAAGAGTACGAGGACGCGCCCGCCCTCGACGCCGGTCTGCTTGCAGCGGCACAGGCTGTCGAACACTACGAGATCTCGCGGTACGGCACGCTGCGGACCTGGGCCGGCAAACTTGGGCACAAGGACGCCGTCAAACTTCTGGATGCCACGCTCGCAGAAGAGAAGAAGACCGACGACGCGCTGACCAAGCTGGCCATCTCTGCCGTCAATGCCGAGGCGGCTTAAGGCCATGGCCATGAAAAACCTGATTGTTGGCTTGCTTCTCACAGGTCTTCTCATGTCACCGGCACTGGCGCAGTCTGAACTCAAGGATCTGGTGCCGGCTGATATGAGAGGCGCATTGCCAACGTCACTCGATGACAGCTCACAAAAGAAGCTTGATAAGCTTCGTGATGCCAAACCCGAGGACTTTGCGAGCCAGTACGACCCCATGCAGGTCAGCGCTCATAAGGATGCCGTATCGTTGTTTCAGCGGTACGCTGAAGGCGGGGCCGATCCCAAACTGAAAGAGTGGTCAGGAAAGACCCTGCCGGCGCTTCAGCATCATCTCGGAATGGCCCAGGAGCTCGACAAGAATCGCAAGTAGCGTTTCGTGCTCGACCGCCGCATAGCGGCGGTCGAGCAGATATGCGGCTTACTTGTGCACGAGCTTGGTTTAAGAAAGCCCGCTCTCATAACGCCCCTTCTCCTAAACTTCCTTGCGGAGTTCGCGTGGCATTAAGATGCGGTATCGCCGCTATTAGCCGGGCCGAGGAACAATCAAGGTCGCGCCCGCTTGGTCACAAATGGAGGGAAGCCAGTGGACCATCCTGAAGACAAGCCATCGGTGGTCAAGCAAGCGACCGCGACGATCCGCGACTTTGCCGGGAAAGCGCAAGATGCATTGCAGGACGGAGAGACGCCTGGACAGTGGAAGGTCATCGTCCGCGACCTGGTTCGCGAGGCCCCATTGGCATCGCTCGCCGTAGCCTTCTTGATCGGCGTGATCGTGGCCCGCCGGTAGAGTTCAAGCTGGCTGCTTACCCGGTCGCACCGCGGAGAGGCACGAAGTTAGGAAGGGCCACCAGCGGGCCTGTCCCATCTTCTGCGCTACCGCGAGGTCCCACATAAGGGCGCCGAACGCTATGAGGTTTCATAGCGAATTTGACGTTCTAATCGATGAATGCCGCCAGTTCCTCGGGCGTACCCGAGGGGAAGGCTTCCTTTAGAAAGTCGAGGAATGCCGAAACGCGAGCACTCAGCAACCTTCGCGACGGATAGAGGGCCCAAAGGGCGATTTCCGGTCCGTCGACATCACCCCAACTGACGAGCTTGCCGGCAGCCAGGTCATGACTGACGAGCGACACTGGAAGGCGCGCCGCGCCTACGCCTGCGCGAACCGAGTCGCGGATCATGATGAGCGACGATAGGCGAAGCACCGGCTGTGTCTTGATCCGTAAGTTCTGACTCCGTTTCCTCAAATCCCAGGCAGCGTCCAGATCGCTTGTCCCGCGTACCACGGTCGGAATGGCGACCTCGCCCTTTGGGCGCTTGAGGGTCGGGCTTGCCACCACCACCAGCCGATCGCGCATCAGGACCCGCCCCACCAGTGTCTCGTCCGGATCAGGATTGACCCTGATCACCAGGTCGTACCCTTCCTCGACCATGTCGACGCTACGATCCTCCGTCGTGACCTCGATGCGGACTTCCGGATACTTTAGCGCGAACGCGGCCGCCAGCTTTCCCATTGCGGTCTGTGAAAAGAGCAGAGGCGCGCTGATCCGCAGCCTGCCTCGCGGTTTGTCTCCGCCTGAGGCGATTGCGGTCGCCGTCTGCTCCAGCTCGGCGAGCAATGCGCTCGTGCGCTCATAAAGCGCACGCCCTTCTTGGGTGAGCTTCAGCGTTCGCGTCCCTCGCTCGAGAAGGCGCAGGTCGAGGCTGCTCTCCAGTTCGGACACCCGGCGCGACAGGGTCGCTTTCGGGCGGCCAGTCGCGCGGGCGGCCCGCCCGAACCCTTCGTGACGGGCGACGAGATTGAAATCGACGAGGGCAAGCAAATCCATGTGTTCCACCATTGAGACGGACTGTCTATAAATGAGGACTATCGATCCAATATTGGATCACTAATTTGCGGGTGTCTACTAATCCAAACCCGGAGTGATCCCCATGACAATCCTTGTAACCGGTGCCACCGGCAATGTCGGCCGCAACGTCATCGAAGAACTCGCCAAGCGCGGCGCCGACGTCCGCGCCCTTGTCCGCGATCCTGCGAAGGCCAACTTTCCGGCGGGCGTGAGCGTCGCGAAGGGCGACCTATTGGACGTCGACTCGCTGCGCGGTGCGTTCTCGGGGGTCTCAACTCTGTTCCTGCTCAATGCTGTGGTCGCGGACGAATTTACACAGGCGCTCATCGCGCTCAATTTGGCACGAGAGGCAGGCATTGAGCGCATCGTCTACCTGTCGGTGATCCATAGCGACGTGTACGTAAACGTGCCTCACTTCGCCGGCAAGTTCGGCGTCGAGCGGATGATCGAGCAGATGGGCTTCAAGGCCACCATCTTGCGTCCTGCCTATTTCATGAACAACGAACTCACGATCAAGGATGTGGTGACCGATTATGGCATTTACCCGATGCCGATCGGCAGCAAGGGACTCGCCATGATCGACGCGCGCGACATCGGTGAAATCGCGGCCATAGAACTGCTTCGCCGCGAGAAATCCCCCACGCCGCTCCCGCTCGTCCGGATCAATCTGGTCGGTCCGGATACGCTGACTGGCGCGAAAGCCGCCGCCATTTGGTCGGAAGTCCTGGGTCGAATGATCGCTTACCCAGGCGATGACACCGCAGGTTTCGAGAAGAACCTCAGGCAGTTCATGCCGACTTGGATGGCCTTCGACATGCGACTGATGAGCGAGCGCTTCCTCACGGACGGAATGATCCCTGAGGCCGGCGATGTCGAACGTCTAACCAAGCTTCTGGGCCGACCCCTACGATCCTATCGCGACTTCGTGGCCGAGATCACGGCCCTTGCCTGACGGCAAGCGGCACCGGGAGGTGTCCCATCATTCCATAGAGGCAACAATGAATACTCTCACAAGCAATGGCGCTAAGACTTCATCGAAGATACTAGTGCTTGGAGCGACCGGCGGCACCGGGCGTCTAATCGTCGACCAGGCGTTAGCGCGCGGACAAGAGGTCACAGCGCTGATGCGGTCACCCGAGAAGGCGGGCGATCTGAGCGGCGCAAAGCTTGTCGTCGGCGACGTTCGCGACGAAGTAGCCCTGCGGGAAGCCTTAAAAGGTCAGGACGCCGTTATCAGCGCGCTTGGCACGCCGGCAAGCCCCGTCCGCGAGGTAACGCTGCTCTCGACCGCGACGCGCGCGCTCATCGCCGCGATGAAGGTCGAGGATGTCTCTCGTCTGGTCTGCATCACAGGCATCGGCGCCGGCGACAGCGCCGGGCACGGCGGCTTCCTGTTCGACAACTTGATCTTTCCGCTTCTTCTAAAGAATGTCTACAAAGACAAGAACCGGCAGGAAGCCATCGTCAGGGATAGCGGGCTCGATTGGGTCATCGTTCGTCCGTCGGTCCTAAACGACAAGCCTGGCCGCGGCTCGGTCCGAGCTTTAACGGATATCTCCGACTTCCACGGTGGAAGTATATCGCGACAGGACGTCGCTACGTTCGTCCTGGATCAACTACGTACGGATGCTTGGCTTCGCCGTGCTCCGTTGATCACATGGTGACAGGAGAACTCGCTTCGAGAACGAAGGAAGTTTCACATTTAAGCTATAGCGGCGACATTATCGCAAGCCAAAGAAGGACAGAACCGCGCCGATCACAACAACGAGTCCGACAAGATAAATCAAGCCATTCAACGTGGATCTCCGTTCTATGCTGCCACATCGTGCGCTTTACGCGCGCGCGTTTAGAACATGTATTGGTGCAATTTGGTTCCCGTTCGCATTTTGAAGTGTTGGTTGGCTCGTTGCTTCGGAATTGGGCCCAGCCATCAGCGAGGTCTCCGGTAGACGGCGCAACTCGCTGCGAAGCGTCTGCCACGCTCTAATCCGGGATGCGCCGGCTCTTAGCGAGACTTGAGGTGCTCGCTGCCTTCAATCGATGGAGACCAATCCAAAGGCGAAGAAAGCACCGCCGACCACGACTAGCAAGCTGAGCGGGCCCCAAAGCAACCAAGCTCCACAAAGGGCCAGCACAAAGCCGACGGCAAGGATCGCGACTGAGATTATGTTTTGCATCGAACAGTTGCGCCTCGTTAGACGAACGTGTCGGAGAATCAATGGGACACGATTGCAGCCAGTCCGAACGCCGTGGCGCATGCAAGAGCAAGAGCTACAAGAGTCACCCGGATTTCATAAGGCATAGAAAGTCCTTTCGCTAATTCGAAAACGCCACAGGTGCGGGAGCCGTTCCGAAAAGCTTTGGCACACGCGTAAAAACTCGCATTTGAGCGAGTGGCGGAGTGCGCTCAGAGCGAGTTATCAGATAAGAGCTCTCCACCCACGGGTGCGAAAGTGTACATAGCCGAAGCCGAAATGGAGTTCTTGAGTTCGCGCAGCGCGTCAACGCTGACGAGCCTTAAGACCCGCTGGCGTTAGCCAAGAAACAAATCGCCTCCCTCAGCAATATCAGTCAGGGAGGATCGGATGCCCGTCGCAATCGCGTTGATGGCGCAACCTGGCAGATTTTCCCGGTCTGGACGTTCCGCTCGGCTGGCGCCCAGAAACAGAACTCACCTTGCTGCCCTCACCCTGCTGCCCGTCGAAGACGAGCTTCGCCCACACGTGCTTCTCAACCAGTTTGGCCGCGTACGAGTGATCCGGATGGGTGAACGTTGGCCTGAAAGGAAGTGAACGCCGCTCTTCGAACGAGTTTTGAGCGCTAGTGGAACCTAGCGCATCTCGGGAGAGTTTTGCGGGCGTCGAAGTCGGCCATGAGCAGATCGCCGACCTCATAGACGAAGCGCTTCGGGAGGTCTTGCAGGTCGGCTTGCTCTCGCGGTCGAAAGCCGTCGGCGACGTAAAACTCCCTAGCCGCCGTTCGACGGCCGAAAGACTGTCCTCCTCGGGCGCGTTCTACTCTCGATTGAGAAGACGAAGCCGCTGACCAAGCGTGAAGAGGAAGTGCTACGACTGATTAATGCAGGCTACACTAACAAGTGCGGGCCCGCCTGCTCGACATCAGCTCACGCACCTAAGAATCTCACCGTCAGGAGATCATGAGGAAATTCGGCGCCAGAAACGTCGTCGAATTGGTGCAGTTAACTCACGCTTAGGCGGCATTATCCCTCAAGCGACAGCGGCTGTCGTCAAAGTCCCCAAACGGACATCGATCTTAGCTACGCCGCATCGAAGAAGGGAGGTCACGATCTACTTCAGTTTTAGGTCGGATTATCTACCAAGGGTCTCGCGCTCGCGCGACCACCCCCCGCACGGCTTCAGCCTTGCCGCCCAAGGCTGCGGCCGTATCATTTGACGCTCCGTCGGCGCGGTTTCGCTTGGCCTGACGGTCCAATTGTGGCCAATTTTCTTGCGATTCCCTAAAGCGGCGGCGCTTGTAGATTGCTATCTAGGAAAGGGCAGCTACATGCTGAGATGAAGTGCTTCGGGCATGGAAGTTCGTGCCGCGAGCCGCTAATTTCGTTCGGGCAAGAAAGTATCGTGCCGACCGAACCGAAGGACCGCGAGCGCTGTTGACCAGGCCATTCATCTCGGAGAACAGGCTCATTTTGCCGCGGTCGATCGTCGGTTGGTTCGCCCTGTGCTGGGGGCTTTTCCTGATCGCGGCTGTCGTGGTCGGAGCGATGCTTATCGCCCTATACAAGGAGACGAGCAGCCAACGCATCGAGCGGGGCGAAGCCATGTTGGTGCGAGCCTGCGATGCTATCCTGCGCGAAACGGCCATATCGTCGGGCGGGACCGCGAGCGAAGATGTGGACCGTGCCGTATCTCGCGCTCTTGAACCGTATTCCGGCGTCGAGGGAGGGGTCTGGCGTGCCGGGCGGGGCTCTGTGGCCTACGCGTTTCCTAGCTATGAAGGCACCGGCATCAAGACGGACCTGCCTCAGGCGGAGATGCCTACTATAGAAAAGATCGCGGAAAGCGCGACGCTTGCCAATCGTCCCGTCGCGTGGAAGCGGGACACTCGCTCCCAAGTCCTGCTGTTACAGGGGTGCCCGTCCGTCGGCAGACCCGTGCTCGCCGCGTGGAGCATGATGCGCGTCGATATCGTCGGCGGCCGCCCCTTCCTGCTCGCGACTACGGGACTTGCATTGCTGCTTGCCGTGCTCCTGGGGTCGGCAGCCCTCCTTGGCCGCGTGCTCTGGCGATGGTCGGAGCGCCTGCAGACGATCGAAAGAGCGCTTGCGACGGAAGCGGAGAATCTGCCGGTGCTGCAGGCGACGGGCCAGCGCGATCTGGATCGGATCGTTGACGCCATCAACGGTGCGAGCGCCACTGCGGCGGAGGCGCGCCGTCGATCCGACGAACTGCGGAGTCGCGTCGCTGAGGCCGAACGTCTTGCGGCGCTTGGTCGGGTTGCCGCGGGAGTGGCCCACGAGATCCGGAACCCGATGGCCGCTATCAGGTTAAAGGCTGAGAACGCGCTCGCTGAGCAGGCGGATCATACGCGCGCGAGGAATGCCCTGCGCGTAGTTGTCGATCAAGTTGCACGGATGGAGCGGTTGTTGCAGAATTTGTTGCGGTCCGTGCATCGGTCGCCAATCCGCCGCGAGGCGGTCCCGGACATCGGCGGGCTGCTGACCCAACATGCCGCGCTTTTTGCCGAACAGGCTGGCGGACGGACGATCGGCGTCCAGGCGTCGTCTGCTCTCGAGCCGATGGCTTCCTTCGACCGATGTCAGATCGGCCGCGCGCTGGACAATCTGATTCTGAATGCGATCCAGAATTCTGCGGACGGCACGGCCATCGATCTGACTGTAAAGGCCGACGACGGTCGGTTGATCTTGGCCGTGGCGGACCATGGCTTCGGCGTCCCAGCTGATATTCGCGATCACCTGTTCGAGCCGTTCGCGACCGGGAGAGCCGACGGCACCGGACTGGGTCTCGCGATCGTACGCGAAATTGCGGAAGCCCACGGTGGTCGTGCGGCGGTGACACATCGCCAGGACGGAACGACATTTTCGATCGAGTTGCCGCGAGGGATTCCATCATGAGCCACATCTTGATCGTCGACGACGACAAGGCGGTTCGGGACGCGCTATGCGAGACGGTACGCGATCTCGGATACGAGACAAGCGTGGCGTGCGATGGTCGCGAGGCGATACGGGTCGCTGCGACGAAACGGCCCGATGCTGTGCTATTGGACCTGCGCATGCCCGACATAAGCGGGATGGACGTGCTCAAGCACTATCGCAAAGTCGGAGATGCGCCGCCTCCGGTGGCGATCATGACCGCATATGCGACTGCCGCCAACACCATCGAGGCGATGAGGCTGGGCGCATTCGACCATCTCGCGAAGCCCATCGGCCGCGAGGATCTTGCTTCGTTGTTGCGGCGCATGATCAGGTCACGTTGCGAGACTTCCGATCCAATCCGCAAGGAGACCAGAGAATCCTCCGGCGACGAATTGATAGGCTCTAGCGACGGCATGCGCGCCGTCCAGAAGACGATCGGGATGGTCGCCGATAGCGACACGACGGTCTTGATCACCGGTGAGACCGGGACGGGCAAGGAGGTCGTCGCACGTACCATCCACCGCGCCGGTGCGCGTTCGAAAGGCGCGTTCATCGCGTTGAATTGCGCTGCCATTCCCGCAGACCTGCTGGAGAGCGAACTTTTCGGGCATGTCAAGGGAGCCTTCACGGGGGCGATCGCAGAACGCAAGGGAGCCTTCCGTGAGGCGAATGGCGGTACGCTCTTTCTCGATGAGATAGGCGACATGGATTTGGCCATGCAGGCCAAGATTCTTCGCGCGATCCAGGAACGCGTGGTCACTCCGTTGGGCGGCAGACCGCAGAACGTGGACGTGCGCATCGTGGCGGCGACCCACCGAGACTTGGCGTTATGGGTACGGCAGGGCAAATTCCGCGAGGACCTCTTCTACAGGCTGAACGTCGTTCCTATCGAGCTGCAGCCGCTACGCGCACGGATAGAGGATATCCTGCTACTGGCGGAGCATTTCCTTCGTTCGGCGAGCGATCGGCCGATCCGCCTTTCGGCCCGAGCCGCGGAGCGGCTCAAGGACCATCCGTGGCCTGGCAACGTTCGCGAACTGCGCAATGCAATTGAACGTGTCGCCGTTTTCAGCCGCGGCGGCAATCTGGACGTCGAGGACTTCGACTTCCTCGACGCGGCGGCTTGCAACCAAGAAGGCGCCGCAGGCATGGCCGGTCACGGTCGCTCGGCCAACCTTCCCTTCGCGCTGGAGGAGCTCGAGCGCAAAATGATCGAGCAAGCTCTCGTGCACAGTCGGGGCAATCGCACCGAGGCGGCGAGAAAGCTTGGCATCAATCGCCAGCTGCTGCATGCGAAGGTCGCGAAGTACGGTTTAGACCAGTTGGGCAAGGCTTTTTGAAGCCGCACCGGGCGCCTTCCGGGCATTGAGTCGTCGGCGTCGCAGCCGGGTCAGATGCCGGTCGATAAAGCGAGGCCCTCTTGCGAAGCGAGCCGAGTCGTGAGCCGTATTTCGCTGCGCTCTCGATCGCGAGCGATCCCATCATCAGACGCTTTCACTCGTTCGGAAGGACGGTCTTGGCGATACCGAGGACGATCTCGGTGACACGTAGCTGACGCGCTGGCCCTGGTGTAAGGTTTTCTGACAGGGCGTCCGCTTTCCCGACGCTCTTAGCGGGACTCCGTTTCGAAAAAGGACAATTAGTTCAATCGATTCCGTTGTGGCACGCGCCTTGCGATGAGCTCGCAGACCTCAAAGCTGGGAGCGAAATATGCATTGGATTGATCCCGATCATCTGCCCGAAGTCGTCGGTACCGTCGATCTGTTCCTCTTGAACAAACACGGCGAGGCTGATGGATTCTTGATGACCGACGGGTGCGAGGTTCATGTGCCGCCCCATTTGTCGCCGCGTCTGTTGAGCAGCGTGCGCCCCGGCAGCGAAGTGAGAGTGCGCGGCGTGCGTCCGCGCGGGGCCAATATGATCTCGGCTATCGCCATCGATACCGCGAAGGGCCGTCTGCTCGACGAGGGTCCAGACGCTCGCCCCCACGAGGACGAATTCGAGAAGGCCCGTCATGCTCCGATGAGCATCGAAGGCATCGTGCGTCAGCCGATCCATGGTCCGAAGGGCGAAACGAGGGGCGCGGTGCTCGAGGACGGCCGCATCGTCCGCGTGCCGCCGCACGAGGCCGAAAGATTGTCCGACCTGTTCGTTGCCGGCCACAAGCTGGCGGCGAAGGGAGACGGCGCGACCACTTCGTTCGGCACGGTGGTCGAAGCCAGGGAAGTCGGATCTTCCGCGGACAGCCTGAAGGCCGTCGGGCCGAAGAAGCCGAAGCACGGTCCGGATCACAAGAAGCCCAAGCCTCACGAAAAGCATCATCCCGAGAAGCACCACGGCCGAGGTCATCACGCGTGAGGAAGGGTCGATGACGATGGTCGAGAACAGCCCACAGTTAAGGTTCGTGCAGATCGGCGATCTGCACCTAACCGGCCATGGCCTGCAGAACCACCAGGACTTCCTTCGGATCGTCGAGGAGATCGATCGCAATTGTGCAGGCTTGATCGATTTCGTGTACTTGCCCGGCGACAATGCCGATGACGGTACTCCCGATCAGTTCGCGCTCGTGCGCGAGGGATTGTCGGGGCTGCGCCTGCCGTGGCACGCGATCCCCGGCGATCACGATTTCAAGCCGCGATCGCTGCAAAACTACTATCGCGACCTCAGTGTTCGGACGTTGCCTTACGCCCAAGAGGTCAACGGCTACGTATGCCTCTTTCTCGACGTGGTATCGCAGGGCACCGGTGGACCGGATTTCAAGCTGGGCGAGCATCAATTTGATTGGCTCAGATCCCGGCTCGACGTCGCGAGACGTGAAGGCAAATCATGCGTGGTGTTCATGCACGCCTATCCGGCCGATCTCGGCGAGGAGGCCGGTGAATTGGCGGCGCTGCTCGACGAGAGCAGCGTCATGCTCGTCGCGATGGGGCACACGCACTACAACGAAGTGTCCCACGACGGACGCACGATATACGCCGCCACGCGCTCGACGGGCCAGATCGAAGAGGGGCCGGCCGGCTATTCGTTCTTCGTGGCCGATGGCCATGCGGTGAGCTGGCGTTTCAAGCCGCTCGGCTCGCCTTGGCCGTTCGTGATGATCACCTCGCCCGCGGACCGACGTCTCGCGATCTCCGAAGACCATCGAGGCACTCGCGAAGTGCACGCGACGTCTTGGGGCGAGGCGCCCGTGACTCATGCCGATTTCCGCATCGACGAGGGTCCCTGGCTTCGGATGTCGCCTGTCGCCGACGGCCGATTTGTCGCGCCGCTCGAAGTCGATCGGCGAAGTTTCCGCATCGAAGTCCGTGCCACCGATCGGAGCGGCGCCCATGGAACGGATCTGATCGAATGCGCCTCGCTTGACGGGGTAGGGCGGGTTTCCAGTGGTAGCGACGCGAATTCGATCGGGGCGTGGCCGGAACGCCACCTTTTCGGGACGCAGCTTGGTCCCAATCGGAACGGTCGGAAATGGTGAGCCCTCCCGATCGTTCGGCAAGTGAGAATCGAAGTAATGCAGAACATCAGCCCCGTCTGGCTCTACCCCATCATTCTCGTCTGCGGCGCATTGCAGGCGTGGGGGCCTCCCATGAACAACGCGTTGCGAAGCTCCATGGAGAATCCGTGGCTGTCGAGCATCATCTCGTTTCTCCCGGTGGTCGCCTTCCTGTCCGTCGTTTGGATCTGCCAGCCGCACCCGTTTCCGACGCGTGAGAGCATCGCCGCGATGCCGTGGTGGGCGCCGCTCGGTGGCCTAATAGGGGCGTTCGCTGTCGTCGCTGGTCTGATCTTCGTAGGCCAGGTCGGCGCCGGCACTTTCGGCGGCCTCACCATCACGGCGAACATTCTGATGTCGCTGATCATCGACAAGTACGGGCTGTTCGGGATGAACGTCCACGAACTGTCGCTCGGCCGCATCGCCGGTGCCGTCTTCATGGTGATCGGCATCGCTCTCATCTCGAAATTCTAGGGAGCAAACGGTGCAAAAGGCGGACACTCGGCGAGCCCTTCTTTCGCTGTCGGCGCTCAACTTCTTCATGGCGGACATGCAGGCCGGCATCGGCCCATTCCTTGGTGTCTTCCTGATGGCCCACGGTTGGCAGAGTGGCCTGATCGGAACGGTCATGACCGGGGGGGGCGTTGCCGGAATGCTGATGACAACGCCGGCCGGCGCGCTCATCGATGCCACGCACAACAAGCGTCTCTACGTCATCATTCCCGGCATCTGCACCGTCATTGCTTCCGGCATCGTTCTCCTTTCGCAGGAGTTCTGGTTGGTCGCGGTGTCGCAGGTCGCGACTGCGATCGCTGGGGCTGCGATCGGTCCGGCGGTCGCGGGCATCACACTGGGCATCGTCCGGCAGGCGGGCTTCAATCGCCAGAACGGAAAGAACCAGGCCTACAACCATGCGGGCAACATGGTCGGCGCGGGCCTGTCCGGTCTGCTCGGCTGGCTCTACGGCTTCACCGCGGTCTTCTGGCTCGCGGCCGCGTTCGGCGTGCTTTCGATCGTCTCAGTGCTGATGATCCCCGGCGATGCGATCGACGATGACGCCGCAAGGGGTCTCGAAAGCGATGGCGGCGGAGGAGGCCACGCCAGCGGTCTGCAGGTCCTCGTGGAATCGAAGCCGCTTCTCATACTCGCGGGAGCCTTGCTTTTCTTCCACCTCGGCAACGCGGCGATGCTTCCTCTGTACGGCCTCGCCGTCGTCGCCGACAAGCACGCGGATCCCGCGAGCTTCGTGGCGATGACGATCGTGATCGCGCAAGCCGTCATGATCCTGACGTCGCTCGTTGCGATGCGCATGGCCGAGAAGGAAGGCTACTGGCTCGTGCTGTTGGTCTCGTTCGTGGCGCTTCCGATCAGGGGCGTCATCGCCGCCTGGCTCCTCAACAAGTGGGGCGTGTATCCCGTGCAGATCCTGGACGGTATCGGAGCCGGTCTGCAGAGCGTCGCCGTTCCCGGCCTCGTGGCGCGCATTCTCGACGGCACCGGTCGCGTCAATGCCGGTCAGGGAGCCGTCATGACGACCCAGGGTATCGGTGCGTCCCTCAGTCCCGCCATCGGCGGTTGGATCGCGCAGGAATTCGGCTACGCGCCGATGTTCGTCATCCTCGGATCGTTTGCCGCCGTGTCCGTAGGACTCTGGCTGGTCTTCTCCAACCGACTAAAACCGGCTTGCGCCGGAAGGCCGGGGCGGAAGACACCGGGCCTGGCCGTGACCGGGGGCGGAGTCGCATGACGTGGAGTTCCGCAACGGCGACCTGGGGCATTGCCGGGATGGCCACGCTCGGTGTGGTCGCGCGCCCCTGGAATCTTCCGGAGTTCATTTGGGCGGCGACCGGTGCGGTTTTGCTCGTCGCGTTCGACCTGCTGCCGTGGCGCGAGGCGATCGGTGCGGCCGGCAAGGGTATCGACGTCTACTTCTTCCTGATCGGAATGATGCTGCTGGCGGAAGTCGCGCGCGAAGAAGGACTGTTCGATTGGCTTGCGGTGCAGGCGGTCCGCTTGTCTCGGCAGTCGACATCACGGCTCTTCGCGATCGTATACGTGGTCGGGACGGTGGTGACGATCTTCCTGTCGAACGATGCCACCGCGGTCGTTCTGACGCCGGCGGTGTATGCCGCGACACGCGCCGCGAAGGTCGAACCGCTGCCCTATCTGTTCGTCTGCGCATTCATCGCCAATGCCGCGAGCTTCGTGTTGCCGATATCCAATCCAGCCAACCTCGTGGTGTTCGGCGAGAGGATGCCGACGCTCGTCGAATGGCTGCGTTATTTCGCCCTGCCATCCGCCGTCGCGATCGCTGCGACGTTTCTGCTGCTTCGTTTCAGCCAACGCGAGGCGCTTTGCGGCGAAGTGGAAGCCGAGACATCGCCGGTCGCACTGACGTTCGGAGCCGTCATCGCGGCGATCGGCATCGGGGTTACGGCCGTCGTCCTGCTCGCCGCTTCGGCGTTCGGTCGAGCTCTCGGCTTGCCGACATTCGTCTGTGGCGCTGCCGTTGCGGCTTGCGTGCTTGTGCTCGGGCGCAAATCGCCAGCGCCGGTGCTACGGGACGTATCCTGGTCGGTTCTGCCGCTGGTGGCGGGCCTGTTCATCCTCGTGGAGGGACTGAATCACACGGGAGTCCTGCCTTCGCTCGCGGCGATCTTGAAGCAAGCAGCGGCGACCGCTCCGGAAGCGACCTCGTGGGGCGCGGGCCTGCTGACGGCGTTCGCCTCGAACCTCATCAACAACTTGCCGATGGGCCTGATCGCGGCGACGACCACCCAGTCTGCGCAGACGTCGCACCTGATCACGGGCGCGATCCTGATCGGGGTGGATCTCGGGCCGAACCTATCCGTGACCGGTTCGCCTGCGACGATTCTCTGGCTGATCGCACTGAGGCGGGAAGGCGAGGACGTCGGGGCTTTGCGATTTCTCCGGCTGGGCATTCTGGTGATGACACCGACCCTCCTGCTGTCGCTGTTGGCGCTCTCGCTCGTCGCACCGTGACGAAACGTAGTCGAAATCGTCCGCGTCGCACCGGCGTGGGCCAAACCCGAGACCGGTGAAGGGATCGGAAACCGTGAGGAGACTAACATGACCTACGATCGAGACGACCACCAACGTCGCAGCCTGTCGCGTCGCAGTCTTGCGCTCGCCACAGGCGTCGCCGCCCTCGGCGTCGCGCTCGGCATGCGTTCCGCGGCGTTCGCCCAAGCGAAGGCCGAAGGAAAAGGTGAGGGCAAGGCGGACGGAAAAGCCGAGGGCAAGGGCGAGGCGAAAGCCGAAGCGAAGGGCGAGGGAAAGGTCGACGGCAAAGCCGAAGGCAAGGCGGAAGGAAAACGCGAGGGTAAAGGCGAAGGAAAATTCGACGGCAAGGAGGGTCGCCTCGGCGGCAAGGCGGGCCGGATCAGAGTCGATGTCGCAGATGACGGAACCATGGCGATCGACGTGCGATGCGCCGAAGGCGAGCCGATGCAGACGTGCGCAGACGTAACCAAGGACGTCGTCGATCGGATAAGGGCGCCGAAATAAGCGCAACGCGCCAACGCAGGAGCGAGACGAAATGAGCTACGGCGATCTCGTCGCGAACGTCGACTTCGACATGACCCGCGACTCTGCCTTCTCCTATAAGTGCAATGCATGCAATCGTTGTTGTAGGAACAAGGCCATTCGGGTGAACCCCTACGAAGTCCTGCGGTTGGCGCGTCGATTGGGCCTGTCCACGACGGAGTTCATCGAGCGCAAGACCGAGGCCGGTGGCACGGTCTTGCGTTCGGTGGCAGGTGGAAACTGCATCTTCTTGAGTGCGGGTGGATGCTCCGTGCATGCCGATCGGCCGTTGGCATGTCGGATCTACCCTCTCGCCCGCTGGGTCTCTGCGGAAGGGGAGGAATCTTTCGGGCATCTGGCGCCCCATCCCGAGACCGCGGGCATCTACGGGCGTGCCGGAACGGTCCGGGACTATCTGGATATGCAGGGCGTCCAACCCTTCTTCAACGTCGGCGATCGCTACGGCGAGCTCTACGCGCGGATGCTCGAGGTGTTGGAAGAGATCGATCCGAGCGAGCTCGATCAGCGTCAGGAGCGGCGAGACGCGATCGATGAGCTTCCAGCGGGATCGAGGGCGTCGTCGTTCATGGATATCGACGCGACGCTCGGTGACGCCGCCCCCGAAGATTTCGATGAGGCTGTCAACGATCACATCCGATCGGTGGAAAAATGGCTTGCGGACATGAGCGGCAAAATCGGTGGCGGCGCGTTGATGTGATTCATGGAGCGACTTGTTGTTTCTCGGGAAACGTTTAGGAGCGCGACCGATGGAAGCCAATGACCGAGGAAGTCTTGCGCGCGCGGTCTCCCGCCGCACGCTGTCCTACATGCTGTGTTCGATCAGCGAACTCTTTCGCCATTACGACTTCGATCCGATCGACCTTCTGATCATTCACGCCGTGCTGAACGGAAATGTGCTCGACATCATGAAGGATTCGACCCTCGACGTCAGGTTCGGCACGATCGACGCGGTGGAGCCAGATCCCTTGAAGAAAGGAGTTTCGCGAGGGTCGCTTTCCCGCTTTTTAAATTTGCCGCCGGAAACGGTCAGAAGGCGCGCGGATCGGCTGAAGAGGGAAGGTATATTCGTTGAACGGGAGGACGGCCTATTGGTGAGCGAAGCCAACCAATTCCAGTTCGGCAACAATCATCATCTGCAGCAGGTCAATCTTGCGTTCGTCAAGAAACTTCTGACGGATCTGTCCCGCATAGGAATTTATGGACCGGACGACATCGACTTGTCGGCCCGGACTTCCGAGTGAAACTATGTAACGTGCAATTCGTACCTGCGAGGCGTCTGGATTGCAGGCAACAATTCGGCCTGACGTGACGGGGTTGGGACATTGCGGGCATCGATGGCGGCTTTCGGATAAGTCGGCATTTAACGCGAGATTGATACATCGAGAGTCTCGCCGAGGTTCGTATCGATGAGCGCCTCTTTTTTCCTCGAAGAAAGCTTCGCCGACTTTTTGTGCAGTCGAGAGCGGAGCGACTTGGGGACGCGTGGGCTGACATGCGGAAGGCCCCCAATTTGGGGGGGCAGCCTATTGAATGACGGCTCCAATGCAAACACGCTCTTGCAGAAGATTCCGTAGACGACTGCCGGCGCCTCGAAGACGCACCTGAACTCGCAGCGTCCTGTTTAAAGATATCGCCCCAACCTCGTGGGAGAGGGTGGGGCTGGAGCTGATGATTTGTTGCTCGGTCAGTTTAACGTTTTTGATTCCCGGGATCTGAACGAGATCGCTCGCTTCCTTCGAGATGGGGCTTCCGGCGAGTTGCGGGAGGCGAAGCTTTTGGCAGGCGGCCGAGGCTTCCGTTGCAACGCCATCGTCACGAACGGGCTGACGATCTTTTCTCTTTCGAGCGACCTATCGGCGAGTTTCGTCTTCGAGCCCGTCGACTACATCCGGTTGGTATTCCAGACGCGTCGGCGCAGTCGGGTCGTCTTGCCCGGCCTGGAGTTCGAGGTGACCCCTGGGGATGTCGGATACTTCCTTCCGGTCGGACAGCCGGCGACGGAAGTGCATCCGGAAGGCTTTCGAAGCTTCGGCATCCGGATCGATCTTCCGTCCTTGCAGCGTCAACTTGGTGCATTGATCGGTCAGCAATTCGAGGGAACCATCGATTTCGAGCAGCCCCGGAATACGGATCAGCGCTTTATCGAATTCGTCCGCCGTCCGCTGATCGACGCCGCTCGCGAACTGGATCTCATCGGTCCGCAGTTCGCCCGTCAGATTTTGACGGAGTTGGAGACGGTGACGTTGACACGGCTACTCTTGTTCGCACGACATAGTCGATCGGTCCTTTTGCAGGCCGAGTATGCCGCGCCGGACCGCTCCAACATGAGCAGGGCCGAGGAATTCGTCGCGCTGAATTGGGATCGCCCGATCGACGTCAAAGCAATCGCGCAGGCCGCGGGCGTGAGCACCAGAACCGTCCTTCGCTATTTCCAGCAGAAATTCGGTGAAACGCCGCGAGCGCATCTGCGCCGCCTCAGGCTAGAAAAAGCACGTCAGATGCTGTTGACCGGGTCCAAAGCCGATTCGGTCGTCGCCGTCGCGCTGCGCTGCGGTTTCAGCAGCCTCGGGCACTTTGCCGAATCCTATCAGCGGAAGTTCGGCGAACTCCCCTCGGTGACCCTGAAGCAAAAGCGATGAGCGATCGATGGGATCCCTCAAAGATCGACGGACGATCCGCGAGGCCAAGCGCAATCGCAACAACCGTCGTGGCTCTTTGGATGTTGCCGGTCGGTGGCGGATTAGGAACAATCTTGGGCCGCCTCGTCGTCTCCCGGACAAGTACACCCTTAACCTGAATCGTTCAGAACGGACGCGAGAGCCGTCCGACAGCGCGTACAGTTTTGGCGTTGGCACGAATTTCGTGCGCGGCCTCGTCGATGTTCGAAGGTCTATTTTTAGTGTCCATTATTCCGGCGGGGCGAAGAGAGCCAAAGTTGTTCGCGCGTTTTGGCTCTCTTCAAGCCGGCGGATCGCCTGTCCAGATATTTTCCTCCGACGCGGAGTGGGATGCGCGCGGTCCCCCTTCGAACGGCGCGCCGCCGTCGATCCGGCGAGATGCTGATCCGGCGTCCGACACCGTGGGTCGGGCATCGGATCGAATCACTCATGAGCGAACTCGAACCCAAACTTGCGGAAAGACTTTGCTATGTTCAAACTCAGGAAGCGTGACGACGACAGAGCGAGACTGGCCGCGCTTGGCCGATCGCAGGCCATGATCGAGTTCTCGTTGGAAGGCCGGGTCATCACGGCCAACCAGAACTTTCTCCGCTTGCTCGGCTATGAGTTGGAAGAGATCGAGGGCAAGCACCATTCTATGTTTGTGCCCGCCGATCAGCGGGACGGCGCCGAGTATCGGGAGTTTTGGGCCGCGCTCAACCGCGGTCAGTTCCAGATGGCTGAGTTCAAACGTATCGCCAAGAGCGGCGATGAGGTCTGGATCGAGGCTTCGTACAATCCGGTGCTGGACGACGCGGGAAAACCCGTCGTCATCGTCAAATTCGCGACCGACGTCACGCGGAAGAAGCTTCGCAGCCTGTCCGATGCGTCGAAGATCGCTGCGGTCGATCGCGCTCAGGCGGTGATCGAGTTCAAGCTCGACGGAACCATTATAGCCGCCAACGAAAACTTCCTGAAGACGATGGGCTACACCTTGAGCGAGATCCAAGGGCGGCATCACAGCATGTTCGTGGATCGGGCCGAGCGCGATAGCGAGGCCTATCGCGAGTTCTGGGCGGCGCTGGGGGGAGGTGAATATCGCGCAGCCGAATACAGGCGCATCGGCAAGGGCGGTAAGGAAGTCTGGATCCTGGCGACCTACAATCCGTTGCTCGACGAGGCAGGAAAGCCTTTCGGCGTGGTCAAATTCGCTACCGACGTGACAGCGCAGAAGCTCAAGAACGCCGATTCCGCCGGGCAGCTCGACGCGATCGCCAAATCGCAGGCCGTCATCGAATTCGATATGGACGGCATTGTGATCGACGCGAACGAGAACTTCCTCGACGCCCTGGGATACTCGTTGTCGGAAATCCAGGGCAAGCACCACAGCATGTTCGTCGATCCGTCCGAGCGGGACGGTGCCGAGTATCGAGAGTTCTGGGCGAGGCTCAACCGCGGCCAATATCAGGCTGCTGAGTACAAGCGGGTGGGCAAGGGCGGCCGGCAAGTCTACATCCAAGCCTCCTACAACCCCATTCTCGGCCTGGACGGCAAGCCCTTCAAGGTCGTGAAGTACGCAACGGACACCACCAAGCAGGTTCTCGTCCGGATAGGCAACGAACGGGTCCGAGGAATGATGGAATCAGTCGCCGCCGGCGCCGAGGAGCTCAATGCTTCTGTCCGCGAGATATCGGAAGCGATGAGCAAATCGCGGGAGACGGCCATGGGCGCGGTCGGTCGGGTCGCCGCCGCGGATGCCCAAGCGCTTCGGTTGACCGATGCCGCTCAATCGATGAGCGGCATCGTCGATTTGATCAGCAACATCACCGGCCAGATCAATCTGCTTGCGCTCAATGCGACGATCGAATCGGCGCGCGCGGGTGAGGCCGGCCGAGGTTTTGCGGTGGTGGCGTCGGAGGTGAAAAGCCTTGCCAATCAGGCGAAGCAGGCTACCGACAAGATCAGCACTGAGATCGGCAGTCTCAACGCGATTTCCGGAGAGGTCGCTGAGGCTCTTACAGCGATCAAACAAGCCATCACTTCGGTGAGCGAGTACGTGACGTCGACGGCGGCGGCCGTCGAGGAGCAGAGCACCGTGACCAACGAGATGTCGAACAGCATGCAGCGCGCCGCGGCGGAAGCTGCGGCTATCGGCCGTGGCTAGATCGGGCCAGGCCAGTCCTTGGTCGCTCCGGATCGTGTCTCGGCCGGGCGCATCGCCCATGACAGTACCTGCCGAGGGCGTCTCGGACATTCGAGAGGCGTGGGAGGAACTCAGGCGCGTCGGCGCGGAGCTTCTGCCGGATGCCGTCCGGACGCTCGGTCCTGACGACATCTGGCAGATCGAACTGCTCGACGCCAAAGGAAGCCCGATCTTCATAATCCGTGTCGTCGCCGAGATGCCTACTGGCTAGGCTACCGCGTATCGGATCGAAACAGAGCGTTACGCCCGGGGAGCATCCTTCCTGCTCGTGACGAATGGGGGACAATGAGATCGGAAACGTCGGAGGCGGGATAAGGTAGAGCTTCAGAATCCGTGTGCGATCTAGGAGCTACTTTCGTGCAGGCGTTGTCTTCGTTCGAAGCGCCTGGCTCAAGATACTCGCATTGGAAATCGTACTCGACAATGTATTCTTCTTTGGATTCCAACTTAGTCTGGTTCAGCCCGCAGAGACCCGCAAGCTCTGGACGTACGTCGTTGGACGACGTCAAGGCAATTCTGGCCACGCTCGGCACCGCTTCCCTTGATACAAATGGTGATCTTCAACGGGCGGTATTCAGTCTCGAACTCGCTCAGCACTTGGTGCGGATGCTTATAGACCGGATTGCCGCCGGCTCGGTCCGCAACGACTTGATGAGCCAGAGCGTCGCGGTAGGGCGACAGATGGAGGTCTTGCGGCGCAAAGTGAGGTCGCTCGAGCAGCAGCAGCGCGCGGCCGCGATGGAAAGCCGTTGCGAATGACGAATCGAATCGCACTCGCCGAAACACGCATCGCAACCGAGACATCGTTGAAGCGGGGCGACGGGGCAGTCCCGCTTCTCCGCGATCGGCACGTTGCCGTTGGCCGAAATTTCGCATCACCTGCAAATCCTGCGAATTCGTCTCGCGGCAACAGACAAAAATCCTGGCACCGACCCGCAAGGCCCCCCACATGCGCAACGTTCTTACCAAAGGCTTTAGGATAACCTCGACCTCACGACAGGATTGACCTAATCAGTGGCCGATTTCGCCGAATAACTCGTCCCGACGCGCGGCATCGCGTTCGACCGCAGCGTCGAGAACGCGATAAAAAGCGGCGCTAACACCTACATCGACAGCTTCCGGATCTCATCTTGGGACATTTCGCCGTTCTTGAACAGCCGCCGCCAGCCGTCTCGGATAGGTGATTTGAATTCAACCGGCGCCATCTCCCAGTTCGTGAAATCCCATTGCAGCGTCGCGAGCTCAATCTTCAGCCGATACAGGTCCCATTCATTCCATGCTTGAGGGGAGAGTTGTTCAATCTCAGTGGGTAGATCGAGCTCAGCCATCACATCTTCAAGAGCCGGCGCCTTGGGCTTAGTTAACATGTTCACAATCGCCCCTAACGGGCTGTCGTCACCGCATAGTCCAAGAATATGCCGAGCGTTGGCAACTCTATCGGGTTCACCACGTCGCAGTCTCCGCCGCAGACGATCCATGCCTCTTCGCGTATGAACGTCGCAATTCAAGACGGCTCTGACTCTTTCGTGAAGCGTCGAAATCGGCTGATGTCTAATTTCACGCGGCGGTTCGAACTCCGGAAAACTCTCGATCTCGATCGTGTTGGTCGGTGATCCTGCTTCTCCGGTCAAAGCAACTTCCGTTGCTTGTGGATCCGGCATGCGTTCGATGATTTGCGACCCCGAAAGCGGCCCTACAGGGCCTTCACCCCGCAATATACCAGCGAGCTCTGCGTTCGGGTCACGCCGAAGTAGCAATTGATGCGGGAGAGCACCGGGCAGCGACGCCTCGGCTGCCGTGATTAGTGATGAGATATTGGTCGCAACCTGCGGATTGACTGCGAGTACTGAGCGTTGCATTTGTGCGGCGAGAAGCATTGCCGCCCATACATGGTGGACGTCGTTGACGTCGATAAGGAGACGGTGCTGTCGATCTACATTCCTCGCTTCCCGGATGAGCAGAGCGTGGGCCGGACGAAAATGGGAGAACAACTTCAAGTCGATCGTCGCGCTCTCTCCGCTCGGCAGCGAGACTGTTATTTGGTGTTTCTGACTATCAATGTTCAGGACCTGCGCTAGTTCGCCGCGGCGTACGACGGGAGGACAGTTGGAATAGTCATCCCGTGTGAAGACTATCCGCTCGCCGTGCGACAGCTGGATTGGTTTGAGCGGATGGCCCAATTGGATGGAGGTCTGCATTTCGCCGCGGCGAATTCGAAGATTGCGAATCTGGTCGTTAAGCTTCTTGAGGAGGCGTGGATCATTGCAGACCAGAAAGTCGAAGCTCGCGCTCTTATCAAAAAATCGCTCGGCGGCCTCGAATTCAATCCTCTGATGTTGGGCCATCAGGTTTATGCCCCTAGCGATAAGCCCGCAGCGTAGGCATCTCTCAACGTCATCTTGCCTCTGAACTGAGTCCAAAGCGGCGAGGCGATCCACTGCATGTGCTGCCAGACGATGGCTCGCGACACCAATCTGCTTGCTCTGATCATGCATTAGAACCAGAGGTGCGCTTCGCGCATCTGCCGTTGCGATCAAGCGGGCAAGTGTTTGATCGTGGATGGACTCCGCTCGCGGAACGATGACCAACCGATTTGCCACGATAAGTGTTTGCTTGTTCGGCAACTCGGAGAGCGCAGCCTTGAGGGTGCTCACTTGCGGCTTCGCTGCTTTGATTGCTTGCGATAAATCGCGGCAATCGGAATGATTGTTTCCGAGCACCAGGGGCGGGCTGTCATATTCCTCCGTACCGACGACGTTCTTGAAGCAATCGATCGCCGTTTCGTGATTTTGAGAGGTGACCGCCCGAATGGTGCTGATTTGCGATTTGACAACCGCTCGATCGACCAGCCTGCAGGCCTGTTCGATGGATGAGCGAATTGCAGCAGTTGTAACGATCCGCGGGTACGTCGCCGTAGGGCGCACAGCAAAGCTTTCGAGATCGCAATGGCTCAAGATGGTCTCGAGATGCAAATTCCTTTCGTTCTCATTGTCTACGAACCGGTCCATCAAGCGCTGCAGCTCGGCAACGCGGATCGCCGACCGTCCACGCAACAGCTTGTCCAGTAAGCGGACGGCATCACCGTGGATCGCCTCGATATTTAGACGCGCCGTCCGCGCCCGTGCGTGCTGAACGCGAGGATCGTCAAATTTCGTACCGACCGGCCAATGGCGGCCGGGAAACGGCGGAATGGGGTCGACGACTAGATCAATGCCGAGCTCGGCAAAGTAACCCAGGAGTTGGCGCTGATAAAAATCGGGCCAGCGATTGCCTTCGATGGTCGCTGTTTTCCCGCCTGCCTTAAGTTGCACTGGATGAGCAAACATGTCGCGAATGGCGGGTCCCGAGATCTCGTCGAGGTGGATCTCACGGCGCGGATAAAACAGATGACCGTGCCGGTTTCGATCGCGTGGACGCATCCGGGCCGGATCGTGGATCGCTGCGTGGATCGCCAGTCGCCGCTTGCCAGCGATCAATAGCGCGATGCGTTTAATGAATTCCGCACTTTCGCCAAGCGTGATTTCTGAATCTGGTGGCAAAGCCAAGACCACGGCAACACCATTTTGCCTGCGGCTATCGGCGCCGAAATTACCCCAATAGACCTCAGCCTCATCGATGCAATTGGCGAGATGCTCAACCTCGCAGAAGCGATCGGAGACCCCTTCCGTGCGGATAATCTCGCGATGAACCAGGTCGCCGTCCAAATGCGAGAAATCAAAGCGCCGCGCCAAACGGGTGTCCAACACCCCGTTGCGGCCCAGGTAGCCTAGAAATCCGGGCGCACCGGTGTCTAGCTCGACGTGGGTGAATGACACGCCTAAGTAAGGAATTGGCATGAATACAACCACATACTCCGATCTGCATATTGAGTTTGGCGGCGATTCCGGAAAATGCAAAGCGGCGACTTCGAAACTAGTCAAAAATAATTCGATGGCAGCGGCGATTGTCTCATGACATCAGAGACTTAAGGGGGCCAATAGGTGAGGATATTATGAAGGACGCGGCGACGACCGAGATCAGGAAATTGGACGCAGAAGCTGCACGATTGCTTAAACGGCGCCAGCGCCATGAGGCGCAGGCCGCCCAGTTGGCCAAGGCCGAGGCCGCTCACGAAGCGGCTGCGGAAGCGGCTATCCTGAGCAGCATCCGTGATGCGGGATTGACGAAATTACCGCTGAAGCAGGTTTTGGCTACAATCCGCGCGGTTGGCGCCGCGGCAGCTGCGAAGGACGTCCCCGGGAACGGTGCGCTCGCGGCTACCGCTGCGGGTGGATCTCGGTACGACTCTGAGGAGGCGGCTGCGCGAGAGGTCTTCGTCAAAATTTCACGCAATGTTTCGCCCGACAATCGTGTAGTCTTCGACGAAGCAGGCTTGGGCTGGAACGGCAAGCTCGGGGGCTGGAAGGGCTGGGTGGACAGCACGGCGGTCGAGAAACTGCGGAGCGTCTTCGTGGGTCGCGTCGAAATCCTGGGCAAGCAGGAGCCCCTCTCTCAGGCTGGATCGGAGGACGAAGGCGTATCTCCGGTGCCCCCGGCGCCTGATTCAGGCTCAGGTGCGCTCGCCACTCCAGCAGACGGGGAAGGTATCGGTTTGGGGTTGATGACGGAGGCGGGGATGATTTCAGATGTCGCCGACGCCACCTTTGACAACCCTGATGCCGCGGTGGACACGACCCGCAACGCTGTTGCCGACCCGACCGCGTCGCCGCCGAGGTTTGGTGCGCTTCCCAGGCCGCCGCATCGTCCGCCGGGCCTCTAAAGAAGGAGGTGAAACGACTTCTACGCTTGCGTTCCTGGGATGTACCTTGTAGCACCGTCACAAGACACAGTCGCGCCTTACGGTCTCGATTACATTGATTCCGCTGAAGAATTCTCGGCTCTGGTAGGGAGTCCCTCTCCCGCTACCATTCATCTCCCCAATTCCCATTTGTTAGCTCGGCAGACCTCAGCCCATCCTGATGTATGGCGCGGGCTGTTTGAAGCGCGTGCCGCTTTTGCTCTGGACGTGAGCACAAGCCGAAACGGTGGGGAGTGGGGCAAATGGTCGATGGTCTGCCAAGCGAAGTCGAAGTGATCACGCTGTTCGTCGATGACATTGCGTCGTCGAAGGCGTTCTACGCCAAGGTCTTCACAGCCGAGACAATCTGGGAGGACGACGTCTCGTCCGTGTTGAAATTCGGCGGGCTCCTGATCAACCTTCTCGAAATGTCGCAGGCGCCACAACTCGTTGCGCCGTTGCCGGTTGGGCCGTCGTCCGCTGGCGCCCGCGCACTGTTGACGATCAGGGTCGTTGATGTCGATGCGGTGTGCTCCGCCCTTCGCGCGATCGGCGTCGATCTGCTCAACGGCCCGATCGACCGTCCATGGGGACGCCGAACCGCAGCCTTCGCCGACCCGTCAGGTCATGTTTGGGAGATCGCTCAGCTGATTGGGAGGTCTTAGTTCGCGGGATGGGTAGAGCAATTGCGAAACCCATCATGTTTATTGTTGGACAAGACCTGATGGGTTTCGCTGCGCTCTACCCATCCTACATGCTGACGCCGGCCATGACCTGTCAGGAAGCCGGGTCGATCGTGTTGCAGCGGGCGCAGGCGCGGCGCTGGTTCGAGCGGCTGCGCGACGACATCTGCAGCGCGATCGAAAAGCTTGAAGAGGACGCCTCGGCCTCGCTGTTTCCGGGTGATCCGGCGCGGTTCGTCCGCAAGCCGTGGCAACGCGCGACGGGTGAGGGCGGCGGCACCGGTGGTTTCCTGATCAACGGCCGGCTGTTCGAGAAGGCGGCCGTTCACACCTCATGCGCAGACGGCGTGCTGACACCCGAAATGGCGCGGACGCTGCCGGGAGACGGCAAGCAGCTCGGTTATCTCTCCGCCAGCATCAGCCTGATCATTCACCCCCGCAGCCCGCGTGTTCCGACCGTGCACATGAACACGCGCTACCTTGC